>Ga0066836_10000620_pt1 | contig 17464 bp, 9 predicted proteins | sample ETNtaG_18_FD_71568 | JGI IMG/M metagenome (GOLD analysis project Ga0066836, IMG submission 71568) | Marine microbial and viral communities from oxygen minimum zone, Eastern Pacific Ocean - ETNP201302SV91 | ecosystem: Environmental > Aquatic > Marine > Oceanic | place: Pacific Ocean: Eastern... | reverse complement strand
CGATTCATCATACCAGATTCAAAGCATACCAAATTCGATTGAATCTTCAATGATAATCGAAGTCTCAAACCCTACTGAGACTGCAATTATTACGATGGAAACTGTTCACGAATTAGAATCAGAAAGACCATATTCAATTTCTGGTAACATCACACACACCTATTTCGAAAACTCGTTTAAACAATATCAAGAATGTAGTATATACACTGATTTGGGATTACAAACCACGGCAGATGAGAATGGTTCATTCACACTATCACTTGGAATGGTTGAGGAAGACTTAGAATTCTTATTGACTGCTGAATGTTCATACTGGACACTTGTAAATGACAGCAGGTATGTGAGAATAATCCTTGCTGGAAGCGATGATATGGACGGGGATGGAATCTCGGATGAAGATGATTCTTGCCCAGATGGAATGGGTTCAGATGAAGGCTGGTTATCCAATGATTTAACAGATGTTGATTCTGATGGATGCTATGATTTTGATGAGGATTTAGATGATGATAATGATGGAATCTCAGATTATGATGACGGTTGTGCTTCTGACATAGGCTGGATCAGTACTGTACAGAATGATTACGATACCGATGGTTGCGATGATTCATATGATGATATGGATGATGATGGGGATGGAATTATCGATACTCTCGACCAATGCCAAAATGGAATGCTCGGATGGGAATCAAGTTTGTATACAGACTGGGATAGTGACGGATGTAACGACCAGTACGAAGACCCTGATGATGATAATGATGGGATAAATGATATTGATGATCTATGTTGGAAAGGTCTTCAAAATTGGATGAGCACTCCGATATTGGACTATGATGGAGATGGATGTAATGACTTGTCAGAAGATGATGATGATGATTCAGATGGGGTAAATGATGTTAATGAAACGGGTGTTACTCTAGATTTATGCCCACGTAGTCCTTTGAATGCAACCGATATTGATTCTAATGGTTGCGACGCCACTGAAAGAGATACTGACCAAGATGGAGTTATGGATTCTAATGATGAATGCCAAGGAACACCTATTGGCAATCCAGTCAATGAGGTTGGTTGTGCAGACCTTGATGGAGATGGCGTATTTTCTAATGTCGACAACTGTCCTCTAACCATGGAAAAATGGACTCCTGATAATGACGGTTGTGCTGTATATCAATTGCCAGTTTCCTTTACAGAAGCCGGTGGTAATGGACGTATGGACAAAGTTTCACACTTTTCTCTAACCACTTTAGATGGAACATGGTCTTTTAGAAACGAATGGAATGGACATGATGTCTATTTGTTCCTTTTCAAATATACCGACTCCTCTGGCAACACAAATAATGCGGACTGGGCTGGTAATCCAGGAACATTGATTAGAAAATTACCAGATAATGTACATTTGTTCTATGGCTCTTATGATAACTCATACAATAGTGATGTTACTTCAAGAAGAGCTGCCGTGATGAATGCTCTTAATCCTGATGAAGAATTGAAATGGCAAGATAGAATACATTACATTAACCAAGATGCTTCTACAATTGGTGGTGGCTTAGGAGACCTAATCAATTCATGGGGCGCTCTATCATATGGTATAGATCGTTTCCAGAGAGCAAGGGAAACAGGCTCGATATACGCTTGGATAACCTCATCTAATGATCACAGCCATTGGGCATATGAGCCACGAATGTATAATTATGAATTCATGACTGAAATTAGAGAAAGTGACCCTTCTGTCCATGTTGTAACGGTTATGGAAGAAGATTGGCACACAGGTGGTTGGCAAGGTGGTTACACTACAACTACTGATGCGATCAATATGACTTTACCCAATGGAATTGAATCATATGATACCCTTGAGGTATTCCATGAACACGGCTGTGAAGATAGAAGGAACCGTTATACTAAGAGTGACGGTTCTGAAGGTGGATGTCATGAGTGGGACTATCTAGCATATCTCAAGATATGCGATCGTGACAATAGTAGTAAATGTGGGACTGAATTCATGCGCTGGATAACAACTTATGGCAGAGAGGGAAGATGGTTGACCGATATCTCACCTTACCTATTCATGTTACAGGAAAATGACTCTAGAGTATTCAAATATCAAGGTGCAAATAAGGGATTGTTAACAGTTAAACTCCTATTCAGTGATTGGGATGTTGGTGAAAGGTCATTTAGTGGAGAACAAATATTCACCGGTGGTCAATTTAATGGCCAATACAATAACGAAAGTTTGTACAAGCGACAACATAATTTCACAACTCTATCTCAATATGATGGAGTAAAAATCGTTGCTACAATTACCGGTCATGGCTTCAATCAGGACCAAGCAAATTGTGCTGAATTTTGTGACCACCAGCACCATTACTATCTCAATGGATATCATTCATATGAATGGCACCCAATCATAGGTAACAATGAAGGTTGTGAAGAATTGGTAGATAATGGAGTCACTGCAAACCAATATGGTACTTGGCCATACGGAAGAGCAGGATGGTGCGCTGGCCAAGATGTGAAACAATGGACCTATGACATCACAGATTGGGTTGATAATTCCTCGACAAATAATTTGCTTTACAAGGGGTTGTACAATGGTCAAGAATACCAGCCACAAAATACCAATGGTGGAAGTAGAGAGATAAGAGCCAATATCTGGCTAGTGTGGTATAATCAAATTTGAGATGGTGGAGGAGAAGGCATTCTTTCTCTCTCGATTTCATAATTTGGAGTTTCCAATAAATCATATCTTGAGTTTCTTCTACGTGGTTGGAATCCAGCCCTGATGATAGCATCTTGCAATTCTTCTTCGGTGGCTTGCATCTTGTTAGTGCCAGAAGCTGAAACTACATTTTCTTCCATCATTGTGGAACCTGCATCGTCTGCTCCTCCCAATAATGCCATCTGAGCGATTGATAATCCCATTGTAGGCCATGATGCTTGAATGTGGGTAATATTATCAAAAAATAATCTGGAAATGGCCACATGACGTAAATATTCACTAGAGCCTGCACCCAATTCAATTCTGTTTTTACCACGATTTCTCTTACCGTATGTATTGTTCTCTAATTGAACCGGCCATGCAATAAATGAAGTAAAACCAATTCCATATTGCTCTAGAGATCTATCCTGTAATTCTCTAACACAGCGCATATGTTCAACCCTCTGTTCGAAATTCTCACCAAATCCAATCACATTGGTTGCACTAGTAATCAAACCTAATGATTGTGCCTCTTCCATGACTTTCAGCCAATTAGAAGGTGAGCCTTTTTTGGGTGAGACATCTGTTCTTATTTCATCAACTAGCATCTCTGCACCACCACCAGGTAATCCATGCATTCCAGATTTTTTCAGTTCACTCAGCACCTCTAGGGTTGTCAAACCAGTGACATCTGCGATGCCTTCAATTTCTATCGGGCTAAAACAATCCAAATCAATTGAAGGATGATTTTCTTTCAACATAGCGAGTAGCCCGGTGTAGTAATCGATACCTAAATCGGGATTTACTCCTCCTTGCATCAATATTCTGACTCCATCTATAGCCTCTAATTCTGAAACTCTTTGACTTATTTCATCAAAAGTTTGAGTATAGGTTTCTTCATGACCAGGCGGGCGATAAAATGAACAGAATTGGCAATTTATTGTACAGATATTTGTATAATTTATATTTCGATCTATCAGATAAGTGATTTCCTTATTTGGTATTATTTGTTTACGTTTCATCAACGCTGCCGAGCGTATAGAATGAAGTGGAGCATCACGATAGAGCACTACAGCCTCTTCGGGAGAGAGCCTCACCCCTGGAGATTTTTGATTATCGAGGATTGACTTCCAATCCATATTACCGCCTCAAACAGTCCCAACAACCGCTTCAATATCTGCTATTGTTTTGGGGCAATCACCAGATAATACATCAGGTCCATTAGCAGTTACTAACACATCATCTTCGATTCTAATGCCAATATCCGCATAACGCTTAGGACAATCAACATCAGGTCTCCATGAACCAAAGTATAGACCTGGCTCCACTGTTAATACCATTCCTTCTTCCAAAACTCTAGATTCATTATTTGGACGGTAAACCCCTACATCATGGACATCAAGTCCAAGCCAATGACCGGTATTATGCATGTACCATTTCTTTAATTCCCCTTTATCTGGACACAATGCATCATCTAACGATTGTTTAATCACGCCTAATTCAATTAGACCTTCTGCTAGAACACGGCGTGCAGCATTATGCGGTGCATCATATGGATTACCAACTTTGCACTCTTTTATCGCAGCAATTTGTGACTTTAACACCAATTCGTAGATTTCAGATTGTGCCTCTGAGAATTTTCCATTTACTGGCCAAGAACGAGTGATATCTGATGCATATCCATTATACTCACAACCAGCATCAATCAAAACAACCTCTCCGTCTTCACAGATATCATCATTTACTGTATAATGAAGGATTGTAGCATTATCGCCACTGCCGATAATACAAGGATAAGCATTACCAGTTGAACCTGCATATTTGAAGAAACCTTCAATCACACCTTCTAACTGCCATTCACCAGTACCAGATTTTGTATTGCGCATAGCTTGTACATGTGCTTGTGCAGCAATTTTTGCAGAATGACGCATCAATGATATCTCGGAAGGAGATTTTCTCAAACGAAGTTCTGCAATTCTACGGCTAGGATCTTCGACAGAAATTGGACCTGTACCGTAACGCTGACGATTGCGGGAATTTTCCTGTAAAGCAGAGGTTACCAAAGAATCAATTTTTTCATCAACTCCAGACTTGATAATTACTCTCGATGCTTTTTGGAGTTTTTCAGAAATAATCAATTCCAAGTCATCATGAGATTCCGCTTTGTCTATTGCCCAATTTTCTACCGCTCCTTCAACACCAGGCCGTCTACCTTCCCATAATTCCATCAGTACATCTTTCGGTTGTACTAGGAGAGTGACTACCCAATCATTATTTTGATAATCTGCAATCAAAACGGATTCAGGGTCAGTCCAACCACAGAGGTACATCAAATCACTACTGGCACGATAGGGGTAATGGACATCTGCAGACCTTATTGAGGTCTTAGGATTCGTGATAATCAAAAGGTCATCTGGCCTAAATTGAGACAATAATCGATCTTGCCTAGAGCGATATTCCTCCTTTGAAATTGCAGCAGGTTCCGGGCCTACTGCCTGCATGGCATCTTCCCACATCGGTTGTGCGTAGAGCGACCGCTTCTTCAATCATCCCTTTTTGTGAGATCTTGATGTTCCCACAAATCACTGGTCTTAGAATCATTACTAACATCATCGATATCTTGATCTTTAATCGATTTGTTCCATTTAGGAATTCCTTTTTCAAAATCATCTGATTTGTTGAATCTTTTGTATAAATAAAATACCAATAATGGAATTATTGGTACTATTATTAGTGCTGTAATCCTAGCTAATTGGTTATCGGTTTCCTCATTGGATTGTGTAATTGTAATACTCAAAGAAGTGCTATCACTAATACCATCATTATCGGTTACAATCATTTCAACTTCATATGTACCGGGAGAAAAACTCGACATATTCAAGTTAGATAGGTTGGAATATGATTCCCCATCTACTATCCATAAAATGTCTAAGGAACCAATATCAGAAATACAATCGGTAGAACTAGAATTCAAATTCATTTCTTCACCAACCATAAACTCGTAACTTGTAGTATCAGCTGAATCAAATCCATTAATTTTCAAAGAAGCAGTAGGTGCTAAATTCTCCACCCCTATTGTCATCTGAGTACTACTTCTGCGCCCAACCATATCGGTTATGTCCAATTTTATGGTCCAATTACCAGCCTGGTCGGGTATAAATGTAAGGATTAGTCCATCCATTTCATCACTTTCAGCAACACGTAATTCCCCATTAGGTGGGATTAGATACCAATTGGCTTGCAATGAGTTGCCCCAAACACCATCTCTACTAGCAGTACCATCTACTAGTATAGAATCAGATTCATTTGCGGTTTGTGGAGCCGCCAATATAGCTACAGGGTCGGTATTATCAACATGTATCGTCAAAGTTACTGGAACAGAATCAGTCAATGTTTCATCACGTAAATAATAACTAAATTTCCAAGAACCATCGGTTAGATTACAAGTGACACTATCGATTGAAAATGAACCTGTATCACCACTCCATGATGAGTTTATTTCTAGATCAAATGTCTCACCAAGACAAGCTCCTGTCGGAGCATTACACCATTGTAGAAAAATAGTCGACTGGTCTAAATCTCCATCTGCTATTACTCCAGTGAAGTAAATTGTTTCAGGTTCATCTACTATTACCTCACTTTCATGCTGTGATAGAATAACTGGTTTATGTGGCCCAATTCCGACAAAAACCACTCTATGCAAAAAAATCCTATCAAGATTATATGGCTGACTTATTTCAATCCAGCATGTACAATTTATTCCTGATACATTTATTGAAATTGTCCATGACCACAAATCTTGGTCCATTGGAGTTACATTACTGAAGTAATCTCCAGTATCCAATAATTCCCAAGTAGAATTATCTCTATCGGTGATATCATACATATTCCAACTAGCCTGTTGAGCTGGTAGTGAGGTAGTACCGGTTATCAGTAGTGTTTCGTTAACCCAAGTACCATGAATGAAATCCGAATTCAATTCTGGTTCAATATCGTCATCAGCAGCAGAAAAAGAGAGTGAGGATAAAATAAAAATTAATCCAAACAAAACCGAATAGACCCTTTGGCTATGTGACATCTCATACACCCAACGAATCGCACCGTTCGGGGCTAATACGTTCACTCCTCAAACGCGTTACACAACTGGCCTTGTCCAGGGAAACTATTGATGTCACGTGGATTGGTATCCCATTTGTATTCACAATAATTCAAATGACCATCTCCATCTGTGTCCAACGTTCTGTCAGCACCATCATATGGATCGAAATTGAAGTAGTATTCCCAGCCAGTAGCCATACCATCATCATCATGATCTTGGTAATATACCTCTGGACCATCGTCCCAATCATCACTGTCTGTATCATTTGCAACCGGGTTTGTACCATTGATGAATTCTTCATAATTGGTATAATTTTCAAGGTTATCATAGAAGCGTTTTCCATCAGGTGTGTCAGGGCTTATGTGACAATTGGAAGAAGTAGGGTCATCATAAGACGGGCAATATTTACTGATAAGTCCAGAACGATTTAATCCATCACGGTCAGGATCTTCGTGACCATCATCGATTCCATTTAAGTCGGAGTCTTTCATTGCTGGGTCCATTACACCGCGTGCGCCGTTAGCTTCTGCAGTCAAATTTTCCACAAGACCTCTTTCTACCGCTTGTAGAGAATAGGCAACTTCCCAGCCATCTGGAAGTAAATCACCATCTGTATCATCGTTAACCGGATTCGTATTCCATCTATCTGGTGCTTCTGCACTATTAGCTAAAGTATCATTATCAACATCATATGTGTCATCCTTTAGAGAGCCAAACGAAGGATCTAATGCCCAACGTCCATAGCAGCCATCACACAACGGGTTTGAAGGAACTTGGAAATTCGTCAAATTCATTTCATGGATTTCGTATTTCTTTTCTAGGATAAAACCACCAAGCCAATTCTTCCAAATATAACCACCTTCGTCTAATCCACAATTAAGCATTGATTCGCAACCAGGTGGTAGCCATAAATCTGTAGCGACCCACAAACTATGGGATTTAGAATTGTCTTCAAGTGATTCCACTTGCATCTCCCAACCGTCGAGCATCCCGTCTAAATCTGAATCGTTTTGCAGTGGATTAGTTGGGTTTTGGAAAGGACGTGGCACGAATAATACTTCGTCACCATCGATTAATCCATCATCATCAGTATCTGGATCATTTGCATGAGTAAGGAAATTATCTTGTCCAAGAATTACTTCTTCACCATCTTCTAATCCATCATTGTCTGTATCAAACATGCATGGACTTGTGAAATAATCTTCGCCATACCATGAAAATCCATTCAAAGCTTCGGTTTGGTCACCTAAACCATCACCATCGGTGTCAGCGTTAGATGCATTCGAGCCAGTGTCACATACATCGTCAAATTCTTTGAAATCGGATAGACCATCATTATCGGTATCCCAAATTCCTGGGTCAGAGGTTACTCGGACATATTGAACTCCACGATTTACTACTAAGATATCCCAACCAATAACTTCTATACCGTCTTTGAGACCATCCCCATCTGTATCTGGGTTAAGTGGATCTGTTGAACGACCAGTTACAATACTATCTGGATTTTTACTACAATTTGGCGAGCATTCGTAGCGTGCATTATATTCTTCCAAATTGGTAAATCTTTCATCTTCTTCAACAATCTCAATCCAAACGAATAACCGACTTTCGATTAAATCGTTAACTTCAACATTTATTGAATACACATATCCAGCAGAAGGAGCGATAATTGGTACGACTTGTTGATTACCACCAGAAAGGGTGATTTGTGCTCTAGCAACGGTCTCATTTGCACCAACATATTGATCAATTTCAACATCTATCGCTGCAACTCTAGCCATACTCTCCAATTCGTCATAAACTACTTTCCCGTTACTATTATTGTCATAACCATCATGGTCAGGGTCTTCATTTGCATTAAGAGAGTTTCTTGGATTCAGCCCATTGGATGCTTCCCAACCATCTGGCATTCCATCATCATCGGTGTCTGCATGCCACGGAGACGTAGGTTGTTCGAAGAGTTCTGAAACCTTATATTCTTCAAGATTATTCATTCCATCTTCATCCCAATCGCCATACCCATCAGAATTATTTGCTGGGTCGAGCAATTGTTGTACAGCAATACTTCCTCCAGTAAGAGGATGTTCAGAAATATGTGAGAAACAGAATTCGAATCCATCCGGCATTCCATCCCCATCTGTGTCCCAGTCAGATGGTCCATTGAACAAGCCATCGCCATCCATGTCTTCTAAGAACCAAGAAAGGCCATTTTCTACTGCCAATTCACCGAAAGGAGCATTCTTGGTCAACGTTGAGATCGAACTTGTACCACAATCTCTTGCTGTCTTGAAATTGATGCCTACTGAAGAATTAGAAATCTCAACAATATCATCTAGCAAATCTCCATCGGAATCTCTCAATGTTGGATTAGTGCCGTATTCTTCTTCCTCGATATTTGCTAAACCATCCGAATCAGTATCTAAAACCATATCGCAAGAATGTTGTCCTGAAGGGTTCGCTAACGACTCCCATTCTGGGCGACCATCCTCACCGTTGAAATGGTCCCTCATAATCTGAATAGTGCCTGCATCTAACAGTAGGCAGCCCCAATTACCAGATAATGGGTCAAACAATGTTACATTGCCTGCAGGAGTCATTTCTTCATACGAATATTGCGATTCCCATTTGTCATTCAATCCATCGTTATCGGTATCTGCACGCATTGGATCTGTCCCTAGAGCTTGTTCGACTGAATTTATCAGACCATCTCTATCAGGGTCGCCACTAGGCCCGTCATCGGGGTCTGGCCATGAATCGGTCTCTTCTTGAATTTCAGCATCTTCAGAATTAGCATCCGTCGGATCATTTTCAGAATCATCAGATTCTCCATTATCGAGTGGATTTAATCCATTTTGAACTTCCCATCCATCCAGCATACCGTCTTTATCCGTATCTTCATCTGTAGGGTCGGTACCGAATTGGGCTTCTAAACGGTCTGGTAAACCATCGCCATCGGTATCGGTTGAAGCGGTAGGATCTGTACCTGAACCGATCAAATCATCATCGACTGCGGAGTCATAATCACCTGCTCCTTCACTGGTTTGGAAGAATCCAGTAGTACCTACGAATAGGGACCCAAAAATGAGAGTTGAGATAATTGCCGCATAGGCCATCTGATTGTGTGACATTGACATAATAATACGCTCCGCACTTCGATGCAAGTATGTCGAGTCACCTTATGGTCATAAACCTTCACGGTAGATGAGTATGTAATTATCACCACCCTACGGGTGATTTCTTAATTATGCCAGTTCATATCTACTGAACAATCGGATGACGATTTTTTCATCATCCTCGGCCAATTCAACCTTTACCGGTCTACCCTCGCACCTGGTCCATGCACCTGCCAACATTCCTAATGAAATAGGTAGAAATGGCAATGAATCATAATGTAATTCCACACCGCCATTATCATCTATTGATTTGGCCATGACTGGGCTACCAAGTCCCTTCTCACCAAATACTACATCAGCGGTTTCTAGCCAACTTTCCGCATCCAAGGCCATAAACAAATCTTCGCCAGCAATGAAGAGTTTGAATGATGCTAGGGCCATCGAAAGAAAGCCGTCATTAACCCGAGGCCATGCATCTCTAATGTCCTCTGAAATGTCTGCTACCAAACCTGCACACGAATCTTCCAATCGAGAAAATAGCCCAGATGGTAACAAACAATGCCGTTGACCATCAAGACGCCAACCACTTTCAATTTGTAATTCAACAGATTTACCAATTTGATGATTTGTTGAGTTCTTAGATGGTCCAGAAGGGACTAATGGTGTAGTCGAGATTTCCAAGTTTAATCGACACATGTCCGCCGTTTTTTGCTCCCAACGCATCCTATATCTTTCATTATTTTGTCTTTCAAGATTGGCTTGCAATATGCCACAAACAATCGGTGTCAAAAAACCGCCTTCTATTCCTGGTGGAGAAATTGAAGGCATTCCCCACCCATATAATTTCCATCGAGAAATTATAGCCTCACTAGACTTGCGCTTTTTGAAAAAACCAGAAACATCGATCTGCCCTCCAGAGATTAGCCATTCTTCTTCATCACAGGCTGCGTTAGCAAGCCTGCGACCCATTGGAGCATCTATGTTCTCTTCAAAAAAGTTCCACCATGCTTCCAAACCATCTGCACGCCAGCGCATCCATGCTAAACCAGCATTATCCACAAGTATTCCTTTGTTGGATGTAAATGATTGAGAATATTGCGATGTTAACTCTTGGTCGATATCCAATTCAGGACTATCGACAAGGGGCATGGCACCCCTATCAAGGCATTACACTTGAACTTCGTCACAATGGATAACCACTTGCATCATCTTCATTGAAGCAATATCTGATAGTGTGAAATTGTGATTTAAATTCTCTAACATCCTGTTTAACCATAGCAGGGTCTTCAGATTTTATTAGAACTCTAGCATAGAAATTTGCTACCTCTTCCATTTCTGAAGTACCCATTCCAACTCTAGTCAACTCTTGAACTCCAAGTCGCAATCCAGATGGAGTCATTGCTTTGGTATCGCCTGGAAGCATATTCATATTGGTAATAATTCCTGCATCTTCCAACAATTGTGCAGCCTTTGCACCTGCGCCTGAATCCAATTCTCCATGGCGTGTTAATACCTGATGTGAAGCGGTGTAACCACGAGATTCTGCAAGTACATCAAATCCTTCTGCAGCTAGTGCAGAAGCAAATGCTTTAGCGTTTGCAACAGTGTTTTCAGATAATTTTTGACCATATTCTTTGAATTCTGCTAATGCTACAACTTTACCTGCAACATGGTGTAAATGGTATGAGGAACATGTACCGGGGAATACCGCATTGTTTAATCTGCGTTGGAACTTCTCATCTTCTGATGATGATAGGATGAAACCACCTTGTGGGCCCGGGAATGTTTTGTGAGATGAACCAGTCATCACATCTGCACCCTCACGCAATGGGTCTTGGAAACATCCTCCTGCAATTAGACCGAGAACATGGGCACCGTCATACATCACTGTCGAACCTACTTCATGAGCTGCATCTGCTAATTCTCTCAGCGGGGTTGGGAAAAGAAATACGGATTGTCCAAATAATGCAATCTTAGGCTTTACTTCTCGGATTAAATCTGCTGATGCATCAATATCTGGTTCCATACGCTCCTCATCCCATGGATATGTTGAAAGATTAAGATCACGCAAACCTACCGCTCCCATCCTGGCGTGAGATATATGGCCGCCATCTGCAGTTGATACCGCGGTGATTTGGTCGCCGGGTTTTGCTAAGGCTTTCAGAGTTGCAATATTCGAGACAGTTCCACTTGTAGATTGTATATTGGCAAATGGTGCACTAAAAACCTCTTTAGCAAGTTCTAGTCCCAATTCTTCGATTGTATCGAAACCACCGCACCCTTGGTAATATCGCTTGTATGGTAATCCTTCAGCGTAACGACCGTGCAAATCACTAGAAACTATTTTTTGCACCATTGGAGAAACTATGTTCTCACTAGCAATCATTCCCAAACCCTCTCTGTATAATTTACCACTGAGAGATACTGCTTTCATTACAGTATCTGCATATCCTGTATTTTGAGAATTTGCTGCCCATTCACCTTTAGACTCTACCATGAACAAAGCACTTTGAACACGGCCTTTGAACTCTTGGTTATTTGAGATATTCTTTCAGAGGCGCCTTGGCCTTCTAGGTCCGCCAGGCCGACGTGAATTACCAGGATTCATTTTTCGATCTTGACGTTCGGAAATCCTTGTATTATGAGGTATATTTCTCCTCGACATATCTGTCTTAGTAATTTCTTTTCTACTACTGCCTCGGCCTGTTGGTCGTGCAGCGCGACCTGTCTTGCGTTGAATCATCATAGGACGCCCACGATAAGCCACAGGGCCGATTAATCGCTCCATAGCAGGAACATCAGCACCTTCTTCCTTAGGGCGCTTCAACCACCAACCACTACCAAGATTCTGTAATCTCGGGCTCTTTCCTCTCCTCATGTTATTTGCTCGGCGAGCAAGTTTTGGCTTAACAACACGATCACTATCATTTGGCAATCTCTTAGTCATCCATCCGGGGAGACCGACGTCATACACATTTCCATTTATTGTTAACAACATTCCAGACAACAATAAGTGAGTTCCTACCGGGAATGTTTCTCGACGTAAATCGATTTTATGACGCTTCATTCTTCGAGAATATGCTAACATTTCTTTTTGATCTCTATGCTTAACAATCTGTCTTTGTAATTTTACAAACCTTCTAATTCCATGATGGGTAATCAATAATCCAAGGCCGATAGCAATACCCTGTAAATTACCTAGCTTTGGCGCTGCTGCCATACCTGCAATCAACCAGATAGGAGTCAACACACCCCATGTGATAATCAGTGAAAGTGCACTGCTACTATACCGGGGTGTCATCTTTCGTTCAACAGCTTGTGAAGATGCGATGAATATATTTGCATTTAATGCCTCATCGGTTCCACCCTTAACCATCAAAGCAGCAATAGGATTTGCGGGTGCTTCATCAATCCATCTTCTAGCACGTTTAGTCATAGGGTTAGTCAATGCAATCTCTAGTTCATCAACATCGGCCTCTCCACGAGGTCTACCTACAATATTGGCTAGTGCTTTGACCCTAGGGTCATTTCCATCTGACTCTTCTAATTCAGTCACTACAGATAACGCGCTATGCCAATCACCTTTGTCTATTAGACAAAGAGCTGCTGCTATACGTGGTTTAGCCATCAGTGGTTCCTCTCTTACCAATCTCAAAGAAATCTCCAATGCCTCATCGACTTTGTTTTGCGATCTTAATAAAGCAACATTAGAGATTCTAGCAGCGATACTTAATCCGCCACTGTGAATACTATCATTTGGTTGTGGACTCCAATCCCTGAGCATCCTCATCAAATCATTAAGATGGTCGATACAGGGGTTATTTTCCCAATCCCATAAATCATCCTCGATGACAGAACCATTCCATGGATCAAACCATTCACAAATGAATGCCATCAACTCCGGTTCGTCATAACCTTCCGGCCTTTGAAGATTGTGAAGAGCCTCTCTAGCGGCATCCAATCTTCTACAGGCAATATAACCGGCTGCAAGTATCATTCTTGCTTCATCATCATCCCCTCCAGCCTGTGCTAGGAATTTCCTAGATTCTTCAATCGCCAGTGGCCATAATCCACGCAGAGCCATTTCTATCATTCTCGCTCTACTCTTGGCCATCCTTACAACAGCCTCATCTTCATCTATACTTCGCATTTGAAATCTTACTAATGCATCAACATCATCACGAGAAGCAGCATCATCAATCAAATCGAACATCCAATTTCCACCACCAGACATGATGGCACCTTCCCTTCTCTCATCCGGATTTAAATCAAATTTCAGATGACGTAATTGATTGTAACGCCCTATTGAAAGCACCCAAGTCATAAGGAAAATAGCTTGACCGACTGCAATGAATATCCAAGTTACCAATAGGCGATTCTTTTCATCAAAACCATTGTTTTCTAACAAATCAATAAATGGCATTAAACTACCAAATTCCTTGTAACAAACAAGTATCAATAATAATCCAGTGTAACCGCTAAATCCTGCGAATGCGAAATATAGTACGCGGGATTGTGCGCTATCTTCAGATCTAATTTCACGAGGAGTCGCCAGCATGACTCCACCAAATCCACCAAATGCTTGCCCTCCAAGGAACAGGTTTCTAATCAATTCAAATATGAAAGCAAGACCAACAATTGCAATATTGACCGAAAGATATGCTGCTAAGATACCAGGTAAGCCCTTCAAAGCTTCCCATTCAGCTAACAATGGATCATTCTGGATAAACAGGTAGACTTGATGACCTAAGATTCCTCCGTAGTTTAGAATTTCTTCTGAGTTAACCGGTTCGTTTACCATCACATAAATTACAGTAACAATTCCGTTTATTGCTGTCAATGGCATTGTGAGTAGGAATATCAACAATACAAAGGAAAACGAACGGCCAACAAATCCTAATTTGTCAGGATCAATAGGATTCTTTTTTCCAAGCCATGAACGAAATTTACCAATCATAAGCATATTCCATGATGCGCCCATTATTCTACCATATGCAAGAATTGTTGGCGCCATGAAAACAAGTAATGCGACCGCAATTACCAGAGGTTGTTGTGATTCATCTATTCTTGGCATGAGCAAGATGTATGAAGCTGCTGATGCAGAAATTAAAACCACTAATGTACCGAAACGTCGTAACAAAACCCGGACTCTTTTTGGCCTAGCACTGCTACTTCTTCCACCAACGAGTTGACCATTAAGAGATTCCCATGGTGATATGAGAATTGGAATAACAGCCATAAATCCCATCAAAATTATATTTGGTAAATAATATACTTCAGGGTTGAATATTAATTCGGCGATCAATAGTAACACACCGGTCATTGACATCATATACAGAGCGACACCAAATCCAACATTAGGAAGGCTCAATAATTTCGATGCTGCTCGGCTACCTTTGGTCAATCTATGAACTTCGTACAAACCATCATCTATCTCAAAACCGACCTGTAAAGAAGAAAGTTGAGATGGAATCATCCATTTCCAAAGTATGAAGGCTGTAAACAAAGCAATACCAAATGGAATTAAGTGGTTAATTTCAATGACGGTAGGGTTTACTATCTGACTCGCTGTAGCGTTTGGTACAAAAAATAAGCATGCCAAACATGCCAAAAGTACCCGCCTCATATCCTAGGCCTACCTGTTAATCTTCATGACTGCTTCGCAGAATTGTGACGGGACAAAAATGCCTCAATTCTATCAAAAGCGATGTTCAATGTATCTTCATCAGCGAGATAAACCAACCTGAAATGTCCCGCACCCATCTGTGGTGAAAAACCACTACCATGAACAACCAATACATGTTCTTCATGCAACAAATCAAGAACGAAATTCTTGTCGTCATTCATCCATTTTGGGTCAGTCAAACGTACAAACATGTAGAATGCACCTCCTGGAACTTCAACTTCTAATCCATCTATTTTTGAGATTCTATCAAGACAGATTTGTCGTCGTGATTGCACCTTTTTCGAATATTCTTCCATCCAAGTTCGATCACCATTTAATCCAGCCAAATATCCCATTTGCGCAGGTGTAGAAGCACAAAGACGTGAACGAAGTAGGCGTTCAATGCCATCCTTGACCGCAGTCAAGACATTGGTTGGGTCGTGGATTGCAAGATATCCGATTCTCCATCCCGGGGCATAATATACCTTAGATACACCATTTAATGTGAATACAGGAGTTTTGGAAGAACGGCTTGCTGCAGAAACTTGGTCACCACTAAAATCTAGGCCATCATAAATCTCATCTGCAACTATCATACAATTTGGCCAATTTTCCGCAATTGACAATAGTTTATCCACATCAACCTTACCTGCCACATTGCCGGTAGGATTGTTAGGATTGATTAGCACAAGTAACCTTACATCTTCATCCATTTTAGACTCGATATCATCAAAATCAATAGCCCATCCATCATCTGATTTCAAAGCATATTCAATTGTTGTAGCACCATACATTTGCGGGTATGCCATGTATGGGGGATAATGAGGACCAGGTGCTAAAACCTTAGACCCAGATTCCAATGTTGCCGCAAAAATAATTTGTAAGGCTTCAGTAACACCATGACACACATAAACATCATCAGAATTGCAATCCCACCCTTTGTTAGATTCATCCAAAGCGATTGCTTCACGCAATGCAGGCAAACCGTATGAAGGAGAATAGCCACTTTCTCCACGAGAAAGGCTGTCCTTGAATGCCTCAACCATATGAGGAGGCGTGGGTAAACCAGGATATGCAATTGGGTCGCCAATATTTAATTTAATGATTTCATGACCTTGCTGTTCCAATAAAGTAGCAGGTACAACTACGTCTCTAATCGCGTATTCGATTGAAGCCGCTCTATCAGATACTGGAATCACGGAGTGACACCACCCATCCTACAGACTTCTAAGAAATGCTCTTCACTAACAGGTTGTACTGAAAGCCTCTGGCCACGTGCAAGCAAAGCCATATCTTCCAAAGCAGGATTGATTCTAAGATCTGCCAAACTAACCGCTTGCATTTCTTTCAATGGTTCGATATCAACCATTATCCAACGAGGATTTTCTGGGCTAGATTTTTCATCAAAATATTTCGAATCACTATCCCATGACGTGTGGTCTGGGTAACCTTCCTTGCAAACTCTAGCCAGTCCAGCAACATGTGGAGGTTTGGTATTCGAATGATAAAATAATACTAAGTCACCCAACTTCATTGCATCACGCATGAAATTTCTTGCTTGGTAATTGCGTACACCATCCCAGTGAGTTGAACCATCAGCAACCAATTGAGAAAAAGGGTAGACATCAGGCTCCGACTTCATCAACCAATGTCGCACCATAACAGGGGGGTTACAGTGGATGTTATTGTAATTTCACCATGCATCGCCGCGGTCAGGAATCAGTGTTGCATCAACGACATCGATGTTATTTCTTGCATCTATTTTCCCTAACCCTAACTTTCTCGCCATGGATGAAGAGCCACCAGTCGAACCGATTCCTAATTCTTCTAGTAGGACAAATATCGCTGGCAAAAGTATCAGAGCACTTGCTGCAGCAATCCATAATAGAATTATG
>Ga0066836_10000618_pt1 | contig 17484 bp, 4 predicted proteins | sample ETNtaG_18_FD_71568 | JGI IMG/M metagenome (GOLD analysis project Ga0066836, IMG submission 71568) | Marine microbial and viral communities from oxygen minimum zone, Eastern Pacific Ocean - ETNP201302SV91 | ecosystem: Environmental > Aquatic > Marine > Oceanic | place: Pacific Ocean: Eastern... | reverse complement strand
TTCGGATAATTCTTTCTTTAATGATGCGATCTCATCCTCTCTGATATTTTTATTTATTTTTATCAAAGTTTCCAGTCGGGAAATTTCTGACACAAGAGTCTGACTCATGTTTTTCTTGGCTAGAGTTTTCATTTTTTCGATTTGATCGTTAGCTAGTTTTTCGGAGGCTTTAGACATAGGCGCAATTAGATTCTGAATTTGATTAATTTCAGATATCATATGTGATGGTCCATCCTTAATAGATTCCGGGACTTTAATGAAACGGCCGTCTTCGCCAAGCGCGGGTTTGCCTTGGTGGTTAATTACTATTCTTACTGGGGTAGGGGGAAGGAATCGATCTGCGTGTAACTTTTTTGGAGCTAAACATTCTAAAACAAAAATCACCTCAAGTAATAGTGTGGGATTGCCGTTAGCTTCCCATATTACGAATGAAGCTGTTCCTTCGTGCGATGCTAATAATTGTTCAATACATCCAGTCACTATTGGATGATCCCACGATAATAGAACTTGGTCGTCTCTGGAGACGGCGAGCATTCGGTCGAACGTGATAACTACTGTCCCGCTTCTATTGCCAGGTATGTTGACGGGTAGTCTTTCGGTGTTGGTTAAGCGATAAGTTTGTTTTCCTATGTCATCTACTCCTAATCCGAAAACATCAAACAACCGAAGCATGAGTGACTCGAGCTCGTTGGAATTTTCAGATTTACGAATTTTTTCGATTAACTCCTTAGATGTATTTGGTGAGTGAGAGTTGATTTCGATTAGCTGATCCTTACCTTGTTCTAATTTAATTTTCAGTTCTTCTCTGCTTTTTTTTGTCTCTTGAATAAGTGTATCTAGATCATTTTGCTTGTCTTTTAGTGAGTTTAGCAATCGTTCGCGATATTGGGTGATCAGTGTTTGACCGCCTGGAATATTTTCTTCAAATGTATTTAGTCCATAATGCTGCCATTTTGCCAGTCGCTCGCGTTGTGAATTCTTTGTCGTGGGGATATGAATCAGAATGTCATTTATTTGACCAATCCGGTCTAGTCGGCCAATCCTTTGTTCAATGAGTTCTGGGTTTATTGGAAGGTCAAATAGAATTAAATGACGGCAGAACTGGAAGTTGCGTCCTTCACTTCCGATCTCTGAGCAGATTAAAAGCCGGGCTCCTTCTTTGTCCGCAAACCAGGCAGCATTACGGTCGCGTTGTACGAGGTTTAGCTCTTCGTGGAATACAGCTATCTTAATGTTAATCCTATCACGGAGACTATTCTCTATGGCAGCTGTTTTGGGTTGAGTTCGGCAAATTAGAAGAAATTTGTCCGATTCATTATCTCTCAAGAGTTTTGTTAGCCAGTCAATTCTGGGGTCATTAGAAAAATCATAATTCGGTTCGTTGTTATCTAGGTTAACATCATAATTAAATTCTTCTTGATCCATAGATACAGAGTGCTTGTTTGGGTCGTTTTCAATAGAGTAGATTTTGGCAAGGCGTTCTGGGAAGCCAGTGATAGTTTTTCGTGTGTTTCTGAATAGTACGCGTCCCGTGCCATGGCGATCAGCTAGTTCTCGAATAAATTTATTCCTTGTTTCAATGGATAGTTTTTTGTTTTTGGTGATTTCAGATTTTGCAATAGAAAGTGTCGATTCTGTGACCGGGAAGCGATTCAGTTCAGAGTCACTTAATGGTTTATTGTTTATAATTTTTTGGCAAAGTGCGGCAACTGGCTTGTATTTTTCAGTTTCAGCTTTAAATGTTTCGAAGTTTGAAAATCGGCTGTGGTCTAGAAGTCTTAGTCTTGCAAAATGATTTTCTAAGCCGACTTGTTCGGGGGTTGCCGTCAACAGTAATAATGCTTGAGCCTTCTGTCCAAGCCGGTCAACGAGATTGTATTTTACGCTGGGTTCTTCCGGGTCCCATTTAAGGTGGTGGGCTTCGTCGACAATTAGTAAATCCCAGTCAGTTGCAGTGACCTGATTTACCCTTTTAGGGGATTCTGATAGCCAGTCAATATCTGCTAGAATTAACTGATCGTCTTCAAACGGATTAGTGCATTCTTGCCCGGATTCGATTGATAGGCATCTTTCTTCATCGAAAATATTGAACCAATGATTGAATCGTCGTAGTAACTCAACGAACCATTGATGAATCAGTGAGCCAGGTACTAATATCAGTACTCGATTCGCCCGGCCGCAAGTAAGTAATCTGTTTAGGATTAGGCAGGCTTCTATTGTTTTTCCTAGGCCTACTTCATCTGCCAGAAGTACCCGTGGCGATTGCCTGTTGGATACCTCGTGGGCGATGTAGAGTTGATGAGGTATTAAATCCATTTTACCCCCGAAGAGGCCGCGTACTGGCGAGCGTCGCCATTCGAACATTGCTCGTAAAGATCGGAGTCGAAGGTCGAACAAAGAGCTATCAGTAGCCTGGCCGTCTACTAGGCGTTCTTCAGGTCCACGATCTGCCATGTTAGACCCCAGTTCCGACTCAGGAACTTGATGTTTACCGCATAGGTATATTATTAAGCCGCCTTTTTCTGAGACTTGTTCAACTTGGTATTCTTGCCCATTTATATCTTGAATAGTTGCTCCAGGTTGAAAGCGCATCCGATGTAGTGGTGGTGAGTCTGTTGAGTATTGTCTTAATTCATCGCAGGCAGGAAAAAGTATGTTAACAAATTGTTGGTCTACGGTTTCTATAATTCCCAATCCTAATTCAGGTTCAGAGTTGCTGCTCCAGCGTTGTCCTGAAATAAAAATATTTGATGTGGTGATATCCTTGCTCACTTTTATGGCGAAATTGCCACGCGCATCGTAAAGGCATAATCTTATCGCAGAAAGATAAACTTAAATAATATCATATAAGATATTGTGTCGTTTTTTTAGTGAAGCAATTTACTTGCGTGAGCATAACGCTATCTTGTGTGAAAGTTTCCTATGTTGTTTATCGATTGCCTCAAAAAAGTTAAATAACAGTTTTATTGTTCTGAAAAGAGGTGGCATATAATGTGCTAATTAACTTAGTAGAACCGTTTTTTTGATGGTATTTTCCATTTGCCATTTAATGGTTAGGGCATAATCTTTCTCAAGGGTTTTTTTGTGATGCTTTCTTTAAGAATAATAAACTTTTTTTCATTAATACCTTTATTTCTTTTTGGTCTGTCTGTTTTGACTGCAGTGGCCACGGATATTGATGATAAGCTTGCGGCTGATAATAAGGGTCATGGTTCTGTTGGAATTGTCAATGGTTCGGCGCTTGATGATTTGGCCTATCTTCGTAAGGCGACTATTGATGTGATAGGCCGTGTTCCTACTGTTGAGGAAATTCAGCAATATGAAAATTGGCCTAAAGACGATCGTCGAGATATGTTATTGGATCAATTGTTTCAGGAGGTTGGGTTTGCTGATCGCTGGACGATTTTCTTTTCAGATATTCTACGTGTTCGAAGCAGGGCTGAAGGGGGTAACCGTTTGTTGGCTTATGTGCATCAGTCTATAGATAATAAAAAGCCTTGGGACGAGATGGCTCGAGAGCTAATTGCCGCAAGTGGCTCGAGTGGAAACACTCCGTCTGTCGGCTTTTTGCTGTCTGATGATTCTGACCCTATGACAATGGCTGGGGCTACTGCTCAGGTCTTTTTGGGGGTTCGTATGGCTTGTGCACAGTGTCATAATCATCCTTTTGATAAGTGGCGCCAAAAGCAGTTTTATGAGTTGGCTAGTTTCTTTGGGAAAACCAAGCAGATTGAAAGTCGAATGAGTAAAAAGACTTATGTTACCGAAGGTGATGAAATGAAGGTGCTCTGGCCTCCAGAACGCAAAAAGCCAAAAGAGCGCTTTGCTGTAAATCCGAAGTTTCCATTCCCGGTTGAGAACTTTGATGTTAAGCCGAATTATTTGAAGCGTTTGATGGCTTTGAGAAGCGGCCAGACTTTGGCTCTTAATAAGCATAAGGAATCAGAGGCTTTAGATGCTTTAATTGATTCATCTATAGGAGGGCAAGGTTTGCAAGCCGAAGTTGAACCTGTGTCATTGTCTGTCCGTAAACAATCGCGGCAAGATATTCGTAAACTAGATGTTAGAGGTGATCTTTACAGGAAAAGTGAATTGCGTAAGCAGTTGGCAGATCACGTAACTAAGCCGGAGAACCGTTATTTTTCCAGAAACATAGTTAATCGCGTTTGGGCTGAATTAATGGGCCGCGGTTTTTATGAGCCTATTGATGATTTCCAAGGTGAAGTCACACACTCACAGACCATTAATTACCTTTGTGATGAGTTTATTGCAAACGGTTATAATTTGCATTACTTGATCCGGGTTATCATGCAGTCTAATGCTTACGCTAGGGCGAGTCTTGGGGCTGATGTGCCTTTGGATGATAGTGAGATTTCACGCGCGGCTTTCGCTTCAACTATTAAGCGCCGCATGATTAGTGAGGTATTATACGACAGTGTAGTAATTGCCGGTAACCTGAGAGATTATAAATGGCCAAAAGGTGCAAATGTTCGCCAAGTGGAGCGTCGAGTTCGCGTGCCCCTTAATCCGGATCCTGATGAGGTTAATCAGTTGGAGATTGATTCGAATGAAGAAGCGGGGAAAATGGAGCCAGATAAGCCAACTCCATATAACTTGGAGCAGGTTATATCTCTCGATTTTGATCAATTAGTAAAATCTGATTTAGATCGTGATTTAGGTAAGATGAAAACGATGTCTGATCAAGAGCTTGAATCAGAGCGTATGGCTGAAATGGCTCGAAAAAAGAAATCTGTTCGGCGGAGATACACATACAAAACAGTTTTTAATGAAGTTGACGATAACCCTAAGTTCTCTAGTTCGATGAGAATGTCAACGCCAGCTGCACCGACTCATTTTCTTCGCGTATTCGGTCAACCTTCTCGAGATGGATTGGGGGAGTTTAGGGAGCATACTCCGTCTATGAGGCAGGCTTTGATGATGTTGAACGGTAAGGCGACTCATGAGGCAGCGCGCGTAGGCCCTCTTGAGCCGATGCATCGTCTCCTTGAGGGTGAAACAGCAAATTTAGCGAAAGCGATTGAGTTGGCATATCTAGGTATACTAACTCGGAGGCCGAGTTCAGAAGAGCTCGCTGAGTGTGAAGTGCTTCTTGCTGAATCTCCACTTGAGGGGATGGCTGATTTGCGATGGGTTTTATTAAATAGCCATGAATTTCGTTATCTCCCATAAATAAATGATAGAAAAAATATGAAAAACTCAGGATGTTTTGATTATCAGATAACTCGTCGGAGAATGCTGCAGGCTTCGGGCGCTAGTATTTTAGGGATGCCAGTTGCTAGGCTGATTGCAGCTTCAGGCAGAGGGCTTCCTGCTAAGGCTGAACACGTAATTCTTTTTTGGAACGGAGGCGGCATGAGTCATGTCGACACTTGGGATCCAAAACCAGGCAGGCCGGTGCAAGGTGAATTTACAGCTATAGATACATCTGCAGATGGTATTCAGATTAGTAGTATTTTCCCTAACTTGGCAAAGCAAATGCATCATTGTTCTCTGATTCGTTCAATTGCAGGAACGAATGGGGCTCATGGTCGAGCAACTTACGAGTTGCAGACTAGTTACAATATGGATCCCTCACTAATTCATCCTGGATTAGGATCTATAGTAGTTCATGAAAAAAATCGCCTAGGTGATTTGCCGGGCTTTATCACTATTAATGGTCAAGCTGCCAAATCTGGATATTTTGGTCAGAGCTGTGCTGCGTATTTTATCGGAGAGCCGGGGGAGAAAGATCCTTATTTGTCGTTTCCATCGGGCATTAGTAATGCTCGAGGTAATAAGCGGCTTGATTTGTTGGCTAAAATGAATACTCGGGCTACCAAGAAAACAGGAGCTTTAGATTTCAAAGCTACTGACACTGCAGTTAAGGAGGCAGTTTCCTTAATGAAGAGTCCAGCATTGAAAGTTTTTGATCTTAAAAATGAAAAACCAGATACGCTTGCTCGGTATGGAGATTCTGATTTCGGGAGAGGCGCTTTATTGGCTAGGAAGTTAGTTGAGACAGGCGTTCGTTTTGTTCAAGTTAATCGTGGTGGCTTCGATACACACTCTAATAACTTTCCTGCGATGGAGAATCATGGGTTGGAGATGGATCCTGCGCTTTCATCCTTAGTTGAAGATTTAAATGCAACTGGAAAACTAGATTCAACCTTAGTTTTAGTTCTTAGTGAGTTCGGCCGTACGCCGCGAATCAACAATAATGCAGGCAGAGACCATCATGCTCGGTGCTTTAGTTGTTTGGTTGCTGGCGGAGGTGTTAAAGGAGGGCTGGTAGTGGGTGCGTCTGATAAGGATGCGATGGAGCCTGCTGATAGGCCAGTAAAGCCTAGTGATATACATGCTACTGTTTGTCATTCTTTAGGTATTGATCATGAGAAAGAGGTTTATACACGACAGGATAGACCTATGGTTTTAGTACGCGATGGAGCCGAGCCTGTCCGCGAATTATTTGGTTAATGTATCTTATTTTTTTAAATAAACGCCGCCATTACAGGCGGCGTTTTTGCATCAAGGCGCTAATCTCTTTTTTGATTGGGTGTTTTCTTTTTTCTCAAATAGTTGTGGGGCAAGAGGGAGAGGAAAGTAATAGAACAAAACAAAATTTTGCGCGTGGATCTATAGTTGAAGATCGCGCTGCTCGCCGTTTAATGGATGCTGGTGATCTTCGTGTTGAAGCGGGCGAGATAGACAAAGGATTGGAGTTATGGCGATCAGTTATTGAAAGATATCCTCGAAGTAATATTAGGTTTGATGCACACATGAAACTTGGAGAGTACCATCTTGCAGTGCTGGCTGATTATGTTAAAGCTAAGGTTTATTTTGAGGCTGTTTACTCCGATGGAAATGAAAATCAAGAACAACGCGCCTTGGCACTTTTAAAGATCGGGGTTTGTCAGTTTCAAGCGAGATTATATGTCCAGTGTTTCAAGGTGTTTCGTCAAGTAATCAATGATTATCCAACTTCACCTCATGTAAACAGGGCTTACTACTATATTGGGCTTGGGCATTTTAAACAGGGGCATTATGGCCGAGCAATAGAGTCTTTGGAAAAAGTAGGCACGGTTATCTCGACTAATAATGTTGGTCAGGCAAAACTAGAAATTGGGAAGCGTTTGTTTGTTAAAGTAGAAGATGCCGATCTTGCTGTTTTGGATAAAGATGAGATTGTTGAGGCTACTTGTAAAACAACCAGTGGAGACTTGGAAAAAGTAAAATGTCTTCCTTTGGGAAGAAATGTTAGGGTCGTGCTTGGTTCTTTACTCACCAGACTTGGAAAACCATTAGTTGGCAATGGGATTTTGGAGGTCTCAGGAAAAGATATCATTAATGTTGAATATAGTGATGAGCATACTGCTGGGGGAAAGTTTAACCAATCCCGATTACGTAAACTAACGGTAGCAGGTAATGCTGTAGTTCGAATTATGGACGGAGCTTTTATTGACCCAATAGAGGGTGTCGTAGTTGGAAAGCAATTGAATGCTCAAGTAGTCGATACTGATAGAGACAGAACTGATGCCGCAGATTGGGTTGAAGTTAAGGTTAAGCTGTACAGAAAGAAAACAACTGGTGAAATCGAAGAGGAGAAAAATGCCTTAGCCGCTAAGAATGCGCTTCGAAAGGAATCTTCTGAATTGATTATTGCTGAGGACGCACCTGATGAGCCTTTAACAAAAGAAGAGTTGTTTCAACTTCGACATCGAATGATTGATCAGTGTAAGCTGATCCTTACTGAGGCTAATATAGAAGTGACTGAAGCAAGTATTTCCCTTGTTAATTCTAATGAGAGTTCAGAGGGGGAGGGAGAATTGGTTGAAAAACTATCTCCGGGAGATTTGACGGAAATAAAGAAACAAGACAACAGTTTTGTTGAACAGTCTGAAGAGGATGTTGGGGATGACTCTATTCACACTGGTTTTTTTCAAGGTTCACTGCCGGTTCGTCAATCAGAAGAAGTGATATTTGGGGATTCATTATTGCAAGCTCTACCTGGTGATATTGTTAGGGTTGAGTATGCTGATGAAATCAATCTATCAGATTCCCAGCGGCGATTGACTGCAGGTGCTGTTTGTATTGAAGGAAGCCTTGGTGATGTGCGAGTTGCTAAAGCTCAAATTTCTGATGAGGATCTTAAGTTGCGTACTCAACTCAATACAGCTCGGGCCTTGACTAAAATAGGTAATCATTACAAGGAATTTGGGCTGGAGAGCCCGGCTCGTGTTAAGTTTCAGGAAGCGCTTGCGGTGGCGGAAGATGCAGCCAGGCGTGCTGCAGAGTTAAAAAGTCTTGTGCTGGAGAAATGCTATGTGCAGCTCTGGGAAATTTATTTTGCGCTTGATGATCTTAGGCTTGCGGTAGCTATGAGTCAGCGATTAATGCGTGAGTTTCCCGAGAGCACCTTTATTGATGATGCGATGCTTAAGCAGGCGGAGATTGCTAGGACTCAGGAAAGGTACAGGGATGCAATCGCGCTTTATGGTAGTTTGCTCAAGTTAAATTCAAGTGACCTTCGAGATGAAGCCCAATTTGGTATTGCGGAGTGTTATGAAAAGATGGCTGGGGAGATATCCGGATCTCGGTCGCGATCTTTATTTGAAAAGGCATTTGAAAATTATAAAAAGGTTTATGAGCAGTACCCTGAAAGTAGTCGTATTGGGGATGCTGTTGCCCGTGCGGCAAACTATTTTTATCAACGTCAGGATTATCAGCGAGCCATCGATGTTTTTGAAGGGGTTATAGCGAATCATCCAGATGCAAATTATCTTGATGTTATTTATTTTAATTACGGAAGATGTTTATATCGAACCGAACGAAAGAGGGTGGCGCGTCAGCAATTTGACTTATTGGTTTTAGAGTTTCCGGAAAGCAAATTGGCCGCCGAGGCTAAACGAATTAGTGATGCTTTAGTGAAAGCGGGCTTTTAATTAAATAATGAATCAGAATTGCTTTATTAGTAAAAAGTGCAGTGTTCTTTTGTTATGTTTTGTTGCTGTTTCACTGCAGGCTGTAATGGCTCAAAACATTCAAGAAGTATTAAAGGCTAGAAAAGATATTGCAAATATTCAGTCCAAACTTCGCCAATCGAATGATCGTTCAAGTCAGGGTGCTAAATTGTTAGTTCAGTTAATTGATTTGGCTGATGAATATGGAAGGCCTTTCACACTAATTCAAGCTGCCAAGAGATTTGTTGTGTCCAATCCTGAGCATGAACGGCATCCTGATATAATGTTAAGATTAATTGATGCTCAATTAGTTGTGGCACGTGATAAGGATGCGATTTCAACAGCACGGCAATTTATTAGCCGCCACGCTGATCATGCTGAGGTAGCAATAGTTCATCGCCTTCTGGCAGATATATTTAGGCGTGAAGGTAAAATGGCTGCTGCAGCACAAGAGCAGATTCAGGCATTCGAGAGTAAAAATGGACATTTGGTCGATGCTGCAAGGGCAATTAGATACTATCGTAAAGACAATAGTCATCGTTCCCATGGTGCCGCAGCTAACCTTGCAATCCGTTTTCTTTCAGAAGATGCCGATTTGGATACAAAAAAAGAAGCAGTACGACTTGCTATGGATTCTGCAAGGCGATCTAGTGACAATGAGTTGATAATAAATATAGGCCAGAAGATTAATGATTCTTCAATTGTCTTTGATCAAGATCAGAAGGTTGAACTTCATAGAATGCTTGCTGGTTCTTATTGGGCTCAAAAGAGGACAAGTGAAGCGGAGCAGCATTTACTTAAACTAGCTACTGCATCTCAATTATTTGAGGATTTTAAATTATATTTCCAGAGAGCGCATTCTTTGAACAGATCGGCTTCCGAGATGCAAAATGTTTTTGAAAAATATAAAGATCACGCATTTTCAGAATCGCAAAAAGCTTTAATTATTGGATATATGGCTTATGCAAATGCTAGAGATAAGAATTACAAAAAAGCTGCAATTTTATTTTTAGAGGCGGCTAAACTTGATGTAGAGATACATCAGTCGCCCAGAGCTTATGTTCGTTATGCAGCTTTGGCAAAAATTGATTTACGGAGTATTCAGCAAGAGTTGAAATCAATAATATTAAATAATTCAGTTAATTCATTTTATGCGCATTATGCGCTCGCGTTTGACCTTTATCGTGACCGAATGAAAGAGGTTGGAAAAGCACAGGAGTCTGTTCGTGTTCTTATTCAGGACTCTTTGAAGCCTAATAACGAGTCCATTGTGGCTATGAACTGGCTTTTGGCTTCAGCGCCGTCAGATGCCATTTTTAATGAAGATGCTAACCTTATATACCAATCAATTCTTAAGCATGCTCAATTTGATTCTTGCCGAAATTTTTTCAAAAATTGGCAAAAGAGTAATCGTAATAATAAAAAAATCCGCAGCCGTGTTCAGGTGGTCGCTAGTCTTGTTAAAAAGCTTTCTGATGTTCCTGTAATTAAACTTTGGAATAATGTTGCATCTAGTGGCACTAAGTCGGTAAAGGCGCGCGAGGCGTTGTTAAATGAAAAGTTGCAAGATAATGTTCGCGATGAACTGCTTTCCAGTCTGGCTTACGATTATAGACATCGCCTCAAGGAGCGAAAAAAATCTGTAGAATATTATTCGCGTTTGGCAAAGCGTAAGCCAAAGGACTACGGGGTTGCTAGATCCTGGGTGGAGGCAGCGCATTATTATGGGACTAATGCTCAAAAAGCTGAAGCAGTCCGGTTTATGTTAGATTTAACTCAGCTTAGTAATGATCACTCGATTTGGTATTGGATGCTTGATGCCTGTGCTAAATTAGATAATCCGGTTTTGGGTAAAGAGGTTTTTGAGTGGATAAACAAAAATCAGTCTAATATTGGGCTAATACAAAATAGGGCGAATGAACTGGGAAAGCGACTGGCTGGGCTGGGTTTGCTAAGTGAAGCAAAATCTTACTGGGACCAGGCTGCTTTTTTGAAATTGGGTACAGTTGAGGCTTCTGCTTGTGTTAATAGTTTACTAGAGCAAAGTTTAAATACAACAGCCAGCGAAGTCCTGCTTAAAAGGTGCATGGGGCAAGTCACAGAGAATTACCTCTGGTATACTATTCGTTTGGCAGATTTAAAATTTTCTAGCAAGGATTGGAATGGTTTTGAGGCGGCCTTGTTGATGGGGAGGCAGTTGGTTGATGAACATATATTTATTTCATCTGAAGAAGGGAGTGACGCGAACAATATAGTGCGTTCGTGGATTCGAGAAATTCGTAGTAATCCGGATTTAAGTAATGAAAAAAAACAACAGCTCTTATCGGTTATCGAATCTATTGATGTTGGGTTGGGTTCTGCTTTAGCACGCTTGTCTTTGGATGAAGTGAATGTGCCGGGAAATTCGGTATCTAGTCTGCAAGCTCAAAAGAAAGTGTGGGAAGCAGTAATGTGGTCACAGGATCAACAAAGTCATTGGGATTCGCTTATGCCATTTGCTGAAAATTTTTCAAAAAACAAACAGCATGCCATGGCCTCTGCGCTTTTGACTGCGATGCTGAACAATATTTCTAGAGTTGATGAAGGTCGTAAGAAGGATGCACGAGGCATGGTTTCTAGGATTTTTGCAATTACAAGTGAATTTGAAATGGATTTGGATGATGCCAATCCACTCGCACCTCTTCTGAGGATAGGAATGCTCGCCCAAATAGGAGACCGATCAGCTGCCGTGGATCAGTATATAAAGCTGAGAAAGCTTTTTGATGAAAAGGTAAAAGAACTTCCTATTAATATACTGCTGTTTGGTGCTAATATTGAAATTGAGACTGCGAACGAAATAGGATTATCGCGGGCTGAGGAAATGCTTCGTCTTTGGTTGGTTCATAACAATGAATCTAAACAGTTAACACCGGAGGATGAGGCGGCAGTTCAATTGTTACTCGCTAAAACCTACTTTAAGTCTGGGCGTTACGATATCGCTAGGAGCGAGTATACAACTGCATTAAATAAGTTTCCTGACTCTCCATCTGCGACTGATGCGCGATTCGGTATAGCTGAATGTTATGTTGAGCAAAAAGTTTTCGATAAGGCTGAGGAAATATTCACTGAGCTGCGCGATTCGAAATTGCAAGAAGTCAATCTTCGCTCAGAGTTTATGATGGGAGTTATGGCTATCAGGCAAGGTGACTTCGATGTTGCCCGGGATATGTTTCAGTCTGTTTTAGAGCGAATGCCAGAAAATGAACTCGCCAATGAAACTTTATATCATTTAGCGGAGGTGTATGGAATTGAGCAACGTTTTCTAGATCAGTTGAACATGCTTCGTACTATTGGGCGTTTAGGCCAACGTTCGAAGCGGTGGCATATGCCGGGTAATTCTCTTTTTATTATTGTTCATGATAGTGATTTAGGGATTAGCCGTGGCAACGCTCAAATACCAGTCAATGTTACTACTGATCCGGGTGGGGATACTGAACGTGTTATGCTTTTAAGTGGTAGTGCTGGTAAGGGTTTGTTTACTGCTGAAATGGCAACCATCTTGGCTGAACCAGCAGTGGATGACGGAGTGCTGCAGGTAACAGGGGCAGACGCTATTTATGTTGATTATCCAGAGGAATTTAAGAGGGAATTTAAAGATCAATTGCCGCAGATCGAGGTGATTCGAATAGCCTCCGATGCAGTTTTCGATGCTGCAAGTCGCAGGATTAAAGATCAAAAGAAGGAAACTGTTACTGAGCAGCTTGCACGTGAGAGTGAAAATGCTGAGCAAGATATGCGCAAATCTTTTCAGCGGAATGAATCTCAAATTCGCCCCGGGAATTTGGTGTATTTACGGGTAGAGGATTTGGACCGTGATACGGGACGTGAAAAAGATAAATTGAAGATCAATTTATCTGCGAGCAATGGAGACAAGGTGACTGCTGATCTGACGGAAACCGAGCCTCACTCTGGAGTTTTTACGGGAGAGGTTCCAACTGGTGAAATGCCAGTTAGTGCTGCAGCAAGCGATTCAGCTATTAACCACAATCCATTACTCTCAATTGATCATAGTGTAGAATCTTTTTGGATGAGTGAGCCGAATGGAGATCAAGGTAAGTGGTTAATGATTGACATGAAGGATGTATACCCTGTTGACACTGCGGAGTTTATGTTTGGTGGGGGAGGTGGAAATTTACCAACAAGTATTAGGTTGCTTGGAAGTCATGACGGAAGGTTTGAATATGAGGTGGCTCGCTTCCCTTTTGATCAAAATAACAAGTCACTTGTTTTTGGTGATGGTAAAACAATTATTCAAAAACAAGAGAAGTGGAAGTATCACGATTTAGGTCAAGATCTTGGTCGGCTTTGGCGTGGTACGGAGTTCAATGATAATAATTGGAATATTGGGAAGGGGCCGCTTGGCTACGGGGATTTAGGGTCATTAAAGCCGAATACTTTAATTAAGTATGGTGAGGATTCTAGCAAGAAGCACCCCACCGCATATTTTCGGAAATCGTTTATATATGATTCAGATTCATTAGGCGTTGCTAGCGCATTGTCAGCACATATTCTTTCTGATGATGGATTTGTTCTTTATCTTAATGGTATTGAAGTAGTTCGTAATAATTTACCTGATGGAGAGGTGTCATATAACACGCTAACACTCGGAAACAGGAATAGTAATGAGGAAGATAAGTATATTGAGTTCCCTGTATCTATTGCGGCATTACGAGACGGAGTAAATGTTCTAGCTGCGGAGGTGCATCAACCTAATGGCACTAGTACAGATCTTGGATTCGATTTAGAATTTGCTGTATTTAGTGACAAGTCACCGGTCGGAGTAACCCAGAGGGTGTTTCAATTGAAGGAAGGCGAAACAATATCTAATTGGGATGATGCGGTGAGGGTTGCCCAAAAAGAGCCAGCTACAATAACCAGTGAGGTGGAGGTGCTTGAATGGGTTCCCGAACTTTTGGAACTTAAACCAAAGCAAAAAAGTGAGCATTCTAACTTAGTTGTTTGGAACGGACAGTTTGTGCAACGCCGGCCAGGAGCGGTTCGTTTTAAGGTGAATGCTGATGTGGGAGGGGTGTTAGTCGGTGGTCGGTTGGTTGCTTCCGTTGGGAAAGATAATAATGAGCTTGGAGTATTTGATATTTATTTGGAAGCGGGGTTGCATTCGTTTATGGCTATAGCTTGGATGAAAGATATAAATTCCGGCATATCTGTGCAAAGGGCCAGAGAGAATTTAGCCAAAGAAGGTGTCGATTTATCTTCATTTCGCCTAAGTGATTTCGTTCTATCTAAGGGAGAGCGTGATGATTTTTTAGTTTCTACGGCAAATAAAGCCAAAAGAGAAACTAAGATTGGATTGTCTGAGCAAAAATTAACAGCTGAGTTAAAAGGTTGGCAGTTAAGGAATATTAAAATAGTTATTGATGAATATTCAGGCAACTTTGTTAGTGTTAAGAATATAAATATTATTAGTGAAGGGGAGACGGTTGTTCCGCCACGTGAAGACGTGTTGGAGATGGCGAGAAATAACATTTTAGAAATTTCTGCTGGGGATAGTATTTCAGCGGTATATATAGACCAATTGACAGAAGGAGGGTTGGAGCAAAACCGTCAATTAGAGAGCGGCTTAAAGGCTACTTATTTTAATGGTGCGATAAGGCCTATTTCTTATGAGTTTCGTAGGCAGGCAGATGGTAGTGTGCAAACTGTAGAAAATGAATTGCTTAGGGTTGAACCAGGTGAGCGAATCGTTGTTGAAGTAACCGACTTTGATTTGGATCAGACTTCTGAGGCAGACAAGATTCCCGTATTGGTTCAGGTGAATCTTGGTGAAATGCTAGATTTCGAAGCTATAGAAACTGGGCCTAATACTGGTATTTTTCGTGTTGAACTGGCTACCACTGACACGCAGGGTAATAATACTAAAGATAAAACAAAGTCAGAAGAACCAGTTGTTGTATTGAAGTCTGGTGATAAGGTTTATATGCGATACTTAGATGGGCAGAATACGATTCCAGGTCACAAGCATCCTCGAGAGTCAGTGGTTTTTGTGAATGAACCTAGTGATGCTCAAGTTCGTGTTTTGAGCACTAGGTTAATTCCAGCAGATTTAACTGAATTGGATTCTAAGATGAAGTATGAGTATATACAGTTGCCATTCTCTAATACGAATAAGGTTCCTGTTAGTGTAGAAATGCCTTTTACAGTTGAGGTCGTTGATCCAGATAGAGCAAAAACTTCTGGTAGTACAATTGAGGTGGAATTAGATGTAGGTGGTAATCGTAAAACTAGAGTTGAATGTGTTTTGTCTGCTCAATTCGCAGGTCAAGTGCCCGATGAATATGGCGAGCCAATTACGGCAGGGCAGGCATTAGTAGAAGGGAGATTTGTTGGCCAAGTAACCTTGAACCTTGGGGATGATGAAAGTCCAAACATAATTCCGGTATCGCCGGATATGCAAGGCGGATTGAAGGGTAAGGTTTTATTGGCTGAAGCCGATGGAGACGGGACTGACTCTGAAGTATACGTTCTGAATTTAATGGGAGGTGAGTTTGCAAATGTAACTTACATTGATGAATTAAGACCAAATGGAGATGTTGCAAATAAGAAATCAACCGGAACTTTGGTTAGTGATGGTATATTGAGTATTACAGATTCGAAATATGAGAAACAGGTTGATTCATTGCATGTGGGAGAAAGGATTTTTTTGGTTGTTGAGGATAAGGATCAGGATCTTTCTGGAAAACAAGATCAGGTCGTTATTACCGTGATTACAACTAGTGGCGAGAATGAAAGTTTAATACTTACCGAGACATTGACCCATAGCGGTTTATTTACTGGCTCTTTCCCGTTGATTGCGCGAAGTGAACCTCGATCAAATAGCGGCGATAATGGAGTAGAGTGCTTCTTTGGAGATAAGCTAACAGTAATTTATAGAGATCAGACTTCTTCAGAAGGGAGGGTAATCGATAGGCAGGATCAGGTGACTATAGCTATTGGTACAGATGGGTTGCTTGCTGCTTTCAGTAAGGTGTTTGAAGACGTAGACCTTGCAGCGCAAACACGATTTCATATAGCTGAAAGTTATTTTGAATTATTCAAATCTCAAAAAAAACTCGAGAGGCAGGAGCAGTCGTTAGAAAATTTGGCTCATGGTCGACGAGTTTTGCTGGAGTTAGCAGAGGATTTTCCTGAGGAAAAATATGTGGCTCGCGTCAGTTATCTTCTTGGTCAGTTCTCGCAAGAACAAGAGGATTGGCAAGAAGCTATAAAATCTTATCGTATAATTATAAGAAGATTTCCTGATCATGCTCTTGCTCCCGATGCACAATATAAAATGGCGCAGTGCTATGAAGAGGCAGGGGATTTTGATCAAGCGCTGGAGGAGTATGTCGCCATGGCGGCGATACATCCAGATAACCCATTAATTCCAAAGGTTATGATCCGTATAAATGAGTACTATTATCTAAAGGAAAACTTTTTGGTAGCTGCACGAGTATCTAGTAAGTTCATTGAGCGGTTTCCGGAGCATGAGCTAGCATCGCGTATGGCATTTCGTTGGGGTCAATGCCATTATAAGGTGCAATCATATGATGATGCAGCTGATCGTTTTGAGAATTTTGCAAAGAGTTATCCAGATGATCCCCTATGTGCGGAAGCATTATTTTGGGCGGGTGAAAGTCATAGGATGGATAAGGATGTTCCGATGGCATTTCGATATTACAATCGTTGTCGCTGGGATTATCCCGAATCGGAGGCTGCTAAATTTGCACGAGGGCGTCTGGCTCTTCCAGAAATGCTTGCTCAGTTTGAACGAGAGGCAGATTTAGAAGATGAGTAAAGAGTGTTGCTAGGGGCCAGTAGTCGGCGGTTTCATGCTTTCTGTAATTGCATCTCGCACCTGATTCATTTGTAGGCTTTGTGAAGAGCTAATGCCCGCCGCTACACCAGCTGTGTAGGCTGTTGAGAATGAGGTTCCGGTCCCGAAGTAAGTTTGATTATTTAATACGGTTACACCTACGCCAGGAGCTGCAACTTCAACAAAATTAGCATTATTTGCATAACTTGCTACTCGCTGTCCGTTTCGATTGAGGGCTGTGACACCGATTACTTCTGTTTGAGCTGCTGGATATACGGGCAATCCAGTGGGTTCATTGCCGGCTGCAGCTAAAAACAAAACACCCTCCTTGCTGCCGGCTTGAATTACAGATTTTAATAAATTGTTTTGATGATCTGATCCAAGGCTTAGGCTTATTATATCAGCCCCGCCTTCAATTGCTGATTGAATGCCTCGTGCTACATCAAATGTAGATGTATTGTCTGCATCACCGTAAACATCAACAGGAAGAATTTTAACTGAAGTCTCTTGTGATCCTTCGAGTGATGCGGATAATCCTCGTAGTATTGTTTCAGCCATTGATGTGCCATGGCTTACTTGATTAGATTCGTCTATAGTGGAATCAAATAGTGAGATTTCTGGTAGTAAAAAATCAGCAACTTGAGTTCCTTTTTTTTGAACACTAGAGTCTATTAA
>Ga0066836_10000615_pt1 | contig 17528 bp, 16 predicted proteins | sample ETNtaG_18_FD_71568 | JGI IMG/M metagenome (GOLD analysis project Ga0066836, IMG submission 71568) | Marine microbial and viral communities from oxygen minimum zone, Eastern Pacific Ocean - ETNP201302SV91 | ecosystem: Environmental > Aquatic > Marine > Oceanic | place: Pacific Ocean: Eastern... | reverse complement strand
CTCTTAATATTATTTTTAAGATTAATGATTTCTTGTTTTTCATCACTTCTTAATAATCGGTCATCGATACTAATGTCAATATCAATAAACTGACCAATAAGAGGATTAATGCAAAAATATGATAAAATAAGAAATACGTTTCTTTTTAACATGATATTAAATTGAGAAAAACAGTTTTACTTTCCAAGGTGTTTGTATTGTCTGAATCTAGGTAATTTTAGCGATGACTAATATTAAAGATATATTAAATCTAAGTAATAATGATCTAGCATATTCCATTTTAACTGCTGCAGGTGAATTAGGGGAAAAAGAAAATGTTGCAGTTTATGTTGTTGGGGGGTTTGTAAGAGATCTTATAATGAGAAAACCTAGAAATGATATCGATATTATGATAGTAGGTGATGGAATCTTATTTGCAAAGAAACTTGCTCATAAACTAGGTTATAAAAAAGTAGTCCCATTCAAAAAATTTGGTACTGCTTTTATCCCAAATAAACACCTCCCAATTGAAGTTGCTAGTGCTCGGGTTGAATCATATGATGATAATTCAAGAAAACCTTCTAGTGTTTTTTATAGTGGATTAAAAGAAGATTTATTGCGCAGGGACTTTACTATTAATGCAATGGCAATGGATATTTACCCATCGCGATTTGGAGAGCTTACTGATCCATTTGGTGGTATTGCAGATGTTAATAAAATGGTTATAAAGACACCCTTGGATCCGGATGTGACATTTTCTGAAGATCCTTTACGAATGATGCGTGCTGCTTATTTTTCTTCTAAGCTTGGATTTGCAATTAAACAGACCTGCCTTGATTCTATAAAACGCCAATCAAATAGAATTACTATTGTTTCTAAAGAGAGGATACGTGATGAGTTTTTTAAAATATTAAATACAAAAATACCTTCGGTAGGTCTTACGATATTACAAAAAACAGGTATCTTGAAAAGAATATTTCCTGAGATTGATGTGATGTATGGTATGGAACAAACATCTGAATGGCATCATAAGGATATATTTGATCATACGCTACAAGTTGTAGATAATGCGGCTAAGCTTTCTGATAAGATGGAACTTCGCTTTGCAGCACTAGTTCATGATATAGCCAAACCCAATACTCGCAGGATTGATAAACATAAAGGATATACATTTCATGGACATGATGCAATTGGAGAAAAGATGATTGGGACCATTGCAAGAAGAATGAAATTATCTAATTTTTTAAAGAACTATTTAAAAAAATTAACACTTTTACATTTGCGACCCATCGCATTAGTTAAAGATATTGTTACTGATTCAGCTGTCCGAAGGTTGATGATTTTAGCTGGTGATGAATTAGAAGATTTAATGATTTTGTGTAGAGCAGATATAACTACAAAAAATCCTATAAAAATCAATCAATATTTAAAAAACTTTGAAAAAGTAGAACAAAAAATGAATAACGTTATTGAACGGGATGCTATGAAAGCATTTCAATCACCAGTTCGTGGTAAAGAAATTATGTCTATCTGCAAAATTTCTGAAGGCCATAAAGTAGGAATAATCAAATCCGCTATTGAAGAAGCAATCTTAGATGGCAAAATTGAGAACACTCATTCTGCTGCGCATAAATTTTTAATGGAAATAAAAGATAATTATTTGGATTAAACCACATAACTTTAAAATAATATTATTTGAAACCTGACTAAGTATTTATGATAAAATATATGATTATTGGAATTATTGTTTTTTACAGTATAGCTAAATCCCAAGGTTATGCATTAATTGATTGTATACAAACTGCATTACAAGGAAAAAAAACAGTTTTATCTGCAGATCTAGGAGTTTTATATGCTGAGAAAGGTTTAACTTCATCTTACAGTGGATTATTACCTTTGGTACAAGTCTCAACCAGCGCGCGGCAAAACCGTTTTCCTATCGAAAATTTTACAAGTATTAACGAAAACTTTATACAAGAAACACCTCAATTAAACTATATAAATAATTATTCTGCAGGTTTTTCGTTAAGCCAGACACTCTATGATGGTGGAAGAGCTTTTTACAAAGTAAAACAGGCTAAAACGAATTTGTCTATTTCAAAATTGAATCAACGATTAACAAAAATTCAAGTTATACAGCAAGTAATACAATCATATTATGGCTTACTCAAAGCACAAAAGCTTTTAGATGTAGCTGAAAAAAGTTTAGAAATGTCAAATCAACAAGTTTCTCTTGTTGGAAAACAATTTGATCTCGGTGTAGTGAAAAGGACTGACCTTTTAAAAGCCCAGGTTGCAACAGGGCAAGCACGAGTTGATGTGATAAATAGAAAAAGGAATCTTGAAAATTCTCGAAGGATATTATTTAATGATATGGGTCTTCAAGATTTTGGACAATATATAACTGCAGTAGATGAAGAATGGGTAGCGCCCTCTATCCCCTCTAGCTCGGAAGTTTTACACTTATTAAAAACCCAAAACCCCAGTATTCTTATTTCTCAAGCTCAGGTCAATCTGGGAGATTTATCTTTTAAGTTATCAAAGGGACTTCGACTACCTTTACTAAATTCATCTATGAATTATTCAGCGAATGGAGAAACGACTAATCAATTGTTAGAGGCATTAAATAATGATTGGTTATTTGGAATAGATTTTTCTATCAGTTTACCAATTTATACAGGGAATAGTTTATCTATGCAACAGGAACAAGCAAAACTATCTAAGTTGCAAGCAGAGTATGCATTTATAACACTTTTAAATGATCAGCGTGTTCAGGCGGAATTAATTCGTGAAACTTTAACTAATTATGCAGAGATAATACCATTAAATCGGACAATTGTTTCCTCAGCAGAAGAAGACCTAAAACTAGTTACAGAGCGTTATAGTTTAGGATCTGCAACCATTTTAGAAGTTTTAGATGCTCAAGTATCACTTATGCGTTCTAATTCGAATCTTATTAATACTGTGCATGATGCCAGAATGCAAGAAGCTAGTTTAAAAGCAATTTTAGGAACACTTGATCAAGAATATAACACAAAAGAATAATAATATGTTTAGAATGCTAAAAAAGAAAAAAGTTTGGATTCCATTAGTAATTATCTTGGTATTATCTGTTTGGTATCTCATATCAAAAAATAGTTCGGATAAGATAATTGTGGTTGACGCAGAGCTTATAGAGCTTCGTAAAATCATTCAAAAAGTTAATGCAAGTGGGAAGATTCAACCCGAAGAAGCAGTGCAAATAACATCTACAATTACAGGTTGGATTACTGAGATTACAGTTATAGAAGGAGATACAGTAGAACCAGGTCAACATCTCATTAGTATTGATGAAAAACAAATTAGACCACGCTATAATAATGCAGTATCCCAAGTTAAATCTTCTGAAGCAAATTTAAAGAAAGTAAAAGCTCAGATGGATCGTACCCAAACCCTCTTTATCCAAAAACTTATATCTCAGCAGGAACTTGAGCAAGTTGAAGCATCTTATCAGATGGCTCTTAGTCAAGCTGAACAGGCAAATGCAAATTTATTATCGGCTGAAGATGAACTGTCAAAAACCCGCTTGACTGCTCCTAAGTATGGTATTGTAACCAGTATTACAAAAGAAGAAGGGGAAATGGCCTTAGGAGGTATGTTCAATCCTGGAGTATTAATGACGATAGCCGATCTCAGTAGAATGGAAGTGGAGGTTGATGTTAATGAGAATGATGTTGTGAATATTGAGATTGGTGATACAACAGAAATTGATATTGATGCATATCCGGATACGATATTTTATGGGGTAGTTAGTGAAATAGCCCATACGGCTCAATCTTTAAATATGGGCTCACAGCAGCAAGTAACAAATTTTAAGGTAAAAGTTAGAATGGTTTCTGTACCTGATAAAATTCGACCAGGGATGAGTAGCACTGTAAATATTATAACTGAAACTATTAAAAATGTTGTCTCGATTCCAATCCAGTCGCTTACATCAAGACCTGAAAACTATAAAGAGATGTCTGGATTAGATAATCATAATGAAAAAAACAGGTGGAAGGACGAAGACGTTTCTTTCAAAAAGATAAAACCACTTGATATTGTTTTTATACTGGAAGATGAATTTGAAGGAAATAAAGCAGAAGAAGGGGAAAAATTTGCAGTTGTCAGACCTGTTAAGGTTGGTATATCTGGGGAAAATTATTATTTAGTTCAATCAGGAGTTGAAGAAGAAGAGTTGATTGTAGTTGGTGGATATCGAGTTTTAAGTAAAGAGCTTAATCATGGTGATTTAGTTGAAATTAAAAATCAAAAAGATAAATCTATTGATGAAAAATAAAGAATTTTTTACAATCTGAGGGTTTCTTTTGGTTTTAATTTCACTCAATAATATTTATAAAATATATAATGTAGGCGGTGAGGAAGTACGAGCGTTAGATGGTATAGATTTAGAAATTAATGAAAATGAATATTTGGCTATTATGGGACCATCGGGTTCAGGGAAGTCGACTTTAATGAATATGATAGGTTGCTTAGATACTCCCTCATCAGGAATTTATCAATTTGAGGGTGAGATGGTGCAAGAGATGGATGACAATCAACTTGCATCAATAAGAAATCGAAAAATTGGTTTTGTATTTCAAACTTTTAATCTTTTACCGAAGGCTACGGCACAGCATAATGTAGAAATTCCTCTTATTTATGGGAATATTAGAAAAAATGAAAGAATAAAATTAGCGTCAGATGCTTTAAAAAGTGTTGGCCTATCTGATCGAATGCACCATAAACCTAATGAATTATCTGGTGGTCAGCGACAGAGAGTTGCTATTGCGAGGGCATTGGTTAATAGTCCGTCAATTATCCTTGCTGATGAGCCCACGGGTAATCTTGATTCTAAAAGTGGCCATGAGATTATGGGGATCCTAAATAAATTATATCAGGATGGTAATACAATTATTTTGGTTACTCATGAAGATGATATTGCCCGGCATGCACATAGGATTATCCGATTATTTGATGGGAAAATCACTGAAGATTCAAAAACAAAATCTTAATGTTTCTCCTTTTTTTAGAAAATTTTTCAATTTCATTATCTGCTGTTTTTGCAAATAAAACAAGATCCATATTAACAGCTCTTGGCATTATTATTGGCGTTCTTTCAGTAACAATGATGGGGACTCTTATTTCAGGATTAGATAGAACATTCGAAAGTAGTATGTCTTGGCTTGGGAAAGATATTTTATATATAAGTCGTTGGGAATGGTTTAGTGACATGGAATGGTGGGAGGTAAGGAACAGACCCAAAATACATCCTGACTATGTAGATAAAATTAGAGAAAGATCTAAATATGCTTTGGCTGTTGCACCAGTTATGCAGCGAGGTGCATCATTATCTTTTAAAGATAAGGAGACACGAATACAGATATTTGGTACGAATGAAGACTATATGGAAACTATATCAACAGATATTATACAAGGAAGATTTTTTTCTAAAAATGAAGATAGGTCCGGATCGAGAGTAACGGTAATTGGTGATGGGATTAAAGAAGCCTTTTTTGGTGATCAAGATCCCATCGGTCAGTACATAAAGATTGACAAGATGAAGTTTAAGGTGATAGGTGTTTTAGAAAAACAGGGGAAGTTTTTGGGGCTTATGAGTGTAGATAAGCAAGCGATACTTCCTCTTGGTGCTTATAACAGAATATTTTCGAAAAGAGGTTTTATGAGATTAAGTGTTAAAGTTCCTGAAGACAAAATAGATGAAGGTTTAGATGAAATTTCGTTTGTAATGCGGCATATTCGAGGTCTTAGACCTAACCAAGAAAATGATTTTGCAATAAACCAGACAAAAGCATTTGAAAAACAATATAATACTTTAAAATTAGCAATTGGTGGCACAGGAACATTTATAACCCTTTTATCTCTAATAGTTGGTGGTATTGGAGTTATGAATATTATGTTCGTTTCTGTTAAAGAACGTACTAGAGAGATCGGTGTTCGAAAGGCAATAGGCGCGACAAAAGGTATGATTATGGGGCAGTTTTTAATAGAAGCAGTAACAATTTGTCTTTTGGCAGGCCTAATGGGATTACTATTTTCCTATGTATGTAGTACACTTCTTAATAAAATTTTTCCCTCTACCTTAGATTTCGGATTAGCAATTTTTGCAATATTAATGAGTGTAGTTGTTGGTGTTCTTTCGGGCTTTATACCCTCCTATCGTGCTGCAAACCTCGATCCAATAGATTCTCTTAGATATGAATAAATCATGGGATCAAGAAGTTTAAAAAATGTGTTAAATGAAAGTTTTTGGATGGCTATTGATGCAATTCAAAAAAATAAACTCCGTTCCGGGCTTACTCTTTTAGGAATTAGTATTGGCGTTTTTTCTGTGATTGGTGTAATGACTGCTATCAGGACTCTTGAATCATCAGTTGCTTCAGGTCTAAATGTATTTGCAACAAATACTTTTATTATTCAAAAATATCCCGAGATACAATTCGGTCATGGTCGTGGAAAATATCGTAATCGCAAAAATATTACACTTGATCAGTATAAAAAGTTGAAGGATAGAGCCAAAACTCCACTTTTAATAAGTGCTGGAGACGTCTCATCGACTAGAAATGTAAAATATCGAGATAAAAAAATTAATAAAGGGGTTGATATTGTCGGTGGAGATGATGGTACTATAAGATTCTATAATACTTTTCTTGCTGATGGCAGAAATTTTATCTCTGATGATATTCATTATTCTAAAAATGTATGCATTCTCGGAATGGATATTGTAGACAGATTATTCCCTTTTGAAGACCCAATTGGGAAAAAAATAAAAATTAATGGTCTTGATTATTTTGTAATAGGGATTACTGAACGACAGGGTGAAGCTTTTGGAGAAAGTAAGGATAACTTTATTGCAATCCCGATTTCTACATTTATCGAAAATTTCTCAAATAACTGGAGTAGTATAAGAATACATATCGAATCACCTTCCGAAGAACTATATGATAAAACTTTGGATGAAACGGTTGGACTTTTACGTTCAATTAGGAAAGTTTCACCAGAAAAAGAGAATGATTTTGAAATTATAACAAATACAGAGATGATTGAGCAATTCTCAGGATTTACTAAAGGGATAAAGGTATTTGCCTTATCAGTGAGTATTATTGCTCTTCTTGTTGCTGGAATAGGGATCATGAATATTATGCTTGTGTCCGTAACGGAGCGTATCAAAGAAATTGGTATACGGAAGGCAATAGGTGCTACTAAAGGAGATATCCTGACGCAATTCTTAATGGAGGCAATTTTTTTAAGTGAGTTTGGTGGCATTGTAGGAATTATCTTAGGGATTGCTGGTGGGAATATTGTTTCTTTTTTATTTAATATTCCTGCAGTTATACCATTTGACTGGACTATTATTGGATTAGTTGTTTGTTCATTAATTGGGATTGGATTTGGAATTTATCCTGCCTGGAGAGCAGCGCAATTAGATCCAATTGAATCTTTAAGATTTGAATAAGCAATTTAATCTTTGTGATGAATTTGTTCTTTAGTTATATGTTAGGGTAAATTTGCCACTAGAAATCATGTCTTCTTTATACATACTCTCTTATATTTTTTTATTTTTAATCAATGATGAAAAAATAATATCATATATTTGATTTATGAATATTGGGTTAATTCCAGCGCGTTTAAATTCAAGACGCTTACCAAAGAAAATATTAGCAAATCTTTGTGGAAAACCTTTGATTGCACACACTATGGAAAGAGCACTAATGGCAGAAAAGCTAGATAAGGTGATTCTAGCTATTGATTCTGAAGAAACTAAAGAAGCACTAAAGAAATTCAATTTTGATATTGTTATGACATCTGATCAACATCATTCTGGTACTGATAGAATAGCGGAAGTAGTAAGAGAAATAAAAGATGCCGATGTGATTATTAATATACAAGGTGATGAGCCATTGATTAGTCCTCAAGTAATAGATGACTTAGTTGATTTGTTTAATAGTGATGATAGTGTGGATATTGCGACAGTAGTCAGTAGAGATTTGACAGTTGCAGATTTATTAAATCCAAATGTTGTTAAGACATTCATTGATGAAAAAAAAAACGCAATAGATTTTAAACGCTGTGTACTTGATTTAGAAATTGGTGGTGCTTTTCGCCATATAGGAATGTATGGTTATCGGAAAGAGGCTCTACTTAAATTTACAATGTTAGAACAATCAAAAAGAGAAATAGAAGAGAGTTTAGAACAACTTCGTATACTCGATAATGATATTGATATAAAAGTTTTAATTGCTTCATGCAATAATTCTTCAGTAGATACGTTCGATGACTTGGTTGAAGTTGAGAAAATTATAAGAGAAATGGCTGAGTGAAAATCGTATCAGAATAATTGGAATGAATAAGAAAAAAGATACTAAATATATTTTTGTTTTGGGTGGTGTTATGTCTGGTCTAGGGAAGGGTATTGCTGCATCTTCAATTGGTTACCTTATGAAACAGGCAGGTGTCAATGTAACAATCCTTAAACTTGACCCATATTTAAATGTAGACCCAGGTACGATGAATCCTTACCAACATGGTGAGGTATTTGTATTAGACGATGGATCTGAAACAGATCTTGACTTAGGGCACTATGAACGTTTTATAGATGTAAATATGACTAAGAAAAATAATACAACTGCTGGTCAAATTTATAGTAAAGTTTTAGAGAGAGAAAGAAAAGGTGAATATTTAGGTGAGACAGTACAGGTGATTCCCCATGTTACTGATGAAATAAAATCGCGTATTATTTCACTTAATTCTAATAATAATTATGATGTGGTCATTTGTGAAGTAGGTGGTACAGTTGGCGATATTGAAAGTTTACCATTTATGGAAGCGATCCGGCAACTATCTCTGGAGGTTGGTTATCATAATCATATGTTAGTTCATGTAACACTTTTACCATTTGTCAAGGCAAGTGGTGAATTAAAATCTAAACCCACACAACACTCAGTAATGAAGCTTCGTGAGATTGGATTATCGCCTGATATGATTTTATGTCGATCTAAATATTCGATTGAACAATCTGTCCGAGATAAAATAGCACTGTTTTGCAATGTGCTACCTGACCATGTAATTGAGGGAAGAGATGTGAATAGTATATACGAGGTACCTCTGGCTATGCATGATCAAAGAGCGGGGCATTTAATTAAAAAGCGTTTAAAAATCAATAAAACACCAAATTTAGGAGCACTTAGAAAATTCATTCAAAATTATAATAATCCCCGATATGAAATTACGATTGCTATGTGTGGGAAATACACTGAGCTTATTGATTCATATAAAAGTGTAATGGAGGCATTTGTCCATGCTGGTGTTGAAAATAATGCGAGAGTGAATGTAAAGTGGATACAAACAGAAAAAGTTAAGGATGATATATCAGCAAAAAATATATTTTCTAATATTGATGGCATCTTAATTTTACCTGGTTTTGGTTCTCGCGGTGCAGAAGGCAAAATTCAATCATCTAAATATGCCCGTGAAAATAATATACCATTTTTAGGAATTTGCCTTGGATTACAATGTGCAGTAATTGATTTTGCACGTAATGTATGTGCAATGGCTGGAGCAAACTCGACAGAGTTTAATAAAAAAACAAAGTACCCAGTCATAGATTTTATGGAGTCTCAGAGAGCAATAAAAATCAAAGGTGGGACTATGAGACTTGGTGCGTATAATTGTGAAATTAAGGAGGGGACAAAAACATTTTCTGCTTATAAAGAAAAAAAAATCACAGAGCGTCACCGTCACCGTTATGAGGTAAATAACCGATTTACCAAAAGATTACAAAAAAATGGTTTGATTTTATCGGGAATAAATGATGAACTTGGAGTGGTGGAGGCAATTGAAATAAAAAATCATCCATGGTTTATTGCTAGTCAGTTTCATCCTGAGCTTAAGAGCCGTGTTAATAAAGCACATCCTTTATTTAGGGAATTTATTAGTGCAGCAATAAAAAATAGGTGATGAAAGAAATTATTGTAAAAGATATTACCTTTAGTAATGATAACTTGTGCTTAATTGCTGGACCATGTGTTATTGAAAGCAGAGACCATTCATTAATGATGGCTGAATCAATACAGGAAATTAGTCACCGAGTTGGGATGCCTTTGGTTTATAAAAGTTCATTTGATAAAGCAAATAGGACATCCATTAATTCTTTCAGAGGACCTGGATTAGAAGAAGGGCTTAAAATTCTTTATGATATAAAACAAAAAACAGGTCTACCTATAATTACAGACATGCATGAATCTTCTCAGGGGAAATTAATATCAGATATTGTAGATATTATACAAATCCCAGCGTTTCTTTGCAGGCAAACAGATTTACTTATTACTGCAGCAAAGATGAATAAAACGGTGAATGTGAAAAAGGGGCAATTTTTGGCGCCTTGGGATATGAAAAACGTGGTAAAAAAATTGGAAGATAATAACTGCAGGAATATTTTGCTTACTGATCGAGGTACCCAATTTGGTTATAATAATCTTGTCGCTGATATGCGTTCAATACCTATAATGCAAGAATATGGGTATCCTGTTATTTTTGATGCGACACATAGCGCACAACTTCCAGGAGGTAATGACGTAACTACAGCAGGTATGCGTGATATGATTCCCACATTAGCTAAGTCAGCTGTTGCTGCTGGGTGTAACGGTATTTTTATGGAAGTACATGATAATGTAGAAAATGCAAAGTCAGATGCGTCTACGCAATGGCCACTTGAGGATCTCGAAAGTCTCCTTCGATCTTTAAAGAGAATTTGGGAGAGTCTATTTTGAATATAAATATTAAAGACATAAAAATGTTGATATCAGATGTAGATGGTGTTTGGACGGATGGGAGTTTTTATAAAGGGACCGATGGGCAAGAGTTTAAAAAATTCACGGTATTAGATGGGGCAGGAGTGGCAATGGCACGAGCCGCTGGTTTAAAAATTGCTCTAATATCAGGACGATATTCTCAGGCTACAGAATATAGAGCAAAGGAATTAAAGATTGATGATGTTTATAATGGATCATTAAATAAGATTCCGGCATATGAAGAAATTAAAATGAAATATTCTCTTAATGATTCAAATATTGCTTATATAGGTGATGATATTATTGATTTACCTGTTATGGAAAAAGTTGCAATACCAATTGCTGTACCTAATGCATCTATGACGGTAAAAGATGTTGCAGTGCACCTTACTAAGTTATCAGGTGGTGATGGTGCCTTTAGGGAGGCCGTTGAATGGATCCTTGAAAAGCAAGGACGTACTGCCGAAATCTTAAGTATTATGAGGGCAGAAGTACAAAATATATAAGATAATGATGCGTATATGTATCTTGTTTCTTTTGTTAGTTTTATCTTGTACCCAAGAAACAAGAGAAGTTCTACCTTCCAGGCAAGGTATGCCTGACCAAGAGAGTTGGGGAGTAACAATTATATTAACAGATCAAGGCATTAAACGAGCAGAAGTAAAATCAGGTCATTTAGAAAAATATCATGAAAAAGAGTTTATTATGCTTGATGAAAATGTCAGGGTAGACTTTTATGATAATACAGAGAGACATACATCGGTACTCACTGCAAAAAAAGCAGAGATTAATCAAGATTCAAATGATATGAAAGCGCTTGGGAACGTGATAGCAAAATCAGATAGTGGTATTATATTATATTCTGAAACACTTACATGGCTTTCAAGAGACGAATTACTTATCACAAAAGATAGTATAATGATTACAACATTGGAGTCAGACACACTATATGGCATTGGTTTTGAATCTGATTCAGATTTAAAAAATTGGAAAATATTGAACCCTTCAGGAGTGAGTGGGCGAGATTTTTAATGAGGAGACAGCATAACATTTTGCACGTAAAAGCCTTGCATAAAGAATATGGAAGGAAATTAGTTGTTAAGGGTGTAGACTTGTCAGTTGAGCGTGGAGAGATTGTAGGCCTTCTGGGGCCGAATGGAGCAGGTAAGACTACGTCCTTTTATATGATAACTGGAATGATTAAGCCTACTAAAGGAAATGTTTTTTTGGATGATTATGATATCACTAAGGATGCAATGTATACTCGGGCAAGAAAAGGGATTGGTTATTTAGCCCAAGAGCCATCTATTTTTGGAAAATTAACAGTCGAGGAAAACTTAAGACTAGTTCTTGAAATGCGAAAAGATTTAAAATATGAAGATCAACAAAATAAAATGAGAATGCTTCTTGATGATTTTTCAGTATCTCATTTAGCAAATAATAAAGGCAGCACTTTATCTGGCGGTGAAAGGCGTCGGGTTGAAATCGCAAGAAGTCTTTGTATGGATCCAGATTTTATTCTATTAGACGAACCCTTTGCAGGTGTAGACCCCATAGCTGTTGAAGAAATACAGGAAATTATATATGCCCTCAAGACAAAAGAGATAGGTGTACTTATTACAGATCATAATGTCAGAGAAACATTATCAATTACGGATCGATCGTATCTACTCTTTGATGGACAGATTTTGAAATCTGGGACATCTAAATTCTTAGCGAATGATGAAGAAGCAAGACGGCTCTACCTTGGCGAAAAATTTACACTAGACTAATGGCAACTTCATTAAAACAAAGACAAAAACTAGCACAAAGACAAAAACTAGCACCAAGGCAAGTATTGCATGCAAAATTACTGCAATTAAATACAGTTAATCTTGAACAGGCAATTTTACAAGAGCTTGAACAAAACCCACTTTTAGAACAAGTTGACCAAGAAGAAGTTGAAGAAATATTAGAAGATAGTCCTATTGATGATATAGATGCCCCTTTAGAAGATATATATAGTAATGAGTCGACCTATTATCTTTCTGAAGAAAAAAAAGAAATGCCGCTAGCAGATCAACAAACACTTCTAGATAAGTTAATTAACCAGTTGCAGTTTCTAAATTTGGATGCGGAAGAGCTAGAGATTGCTGAAGAGATTCTTTGGAATACAAATGAAAGAGGTTATTTGGATACAGATTTAGTTCTTATTGCTGATCGCTTTGATTTATTGGAAAATGAAATAGAGCCGATATTATATAAAGTACAAAGATTAGAACCAAAAGGAATTGCATCTAGAAACTTAAAAGAATGTTTGATTATCCAATTAGAGGATGAGATAGAGTCATTGCCTTATAAAATTATTCAAAATTCATTTGATGATTTTATGCATAAGAGATACGAAAGAATTAAAGATCATTTAAACTGCACAGATCAAGATCTACAAAAAGCTGTAGAATTTATTTCTCATTTAAACCCTCGACCGGGAGAAGGATATAGAGATAAATTCCAAACTGTAATTCCAGATGTTATAGTTAGAATGGATGGTGATAATTGGGTGATTACTACAAATGATGGGGGGATACCTGAATTACGGATTAGTGCGATTTACAAAGAACAAATTGTAAATAACAAGTTAAAAAAGGATGCAAAAAAATATATTAAGGAAAAATTTGATTCGGCGCAATGGTTTATTGCCGCAGTTAATCAACGTAGGGTTACGATGACAAATGTAATGGCATCAATTATTGAATTCCAGCCAGAATGGTTTAGCGGAAATATGGATTTTCTTCATCCATTAAAGCTGCAAGATATCGCTGATAAAATTAATATGGATATATCTACCATAAGTAGATCAACTAGAGGAAAATTTGCAGATACACCCTATGGTATTTTTGAATTAAAATATTTTTTTACGGATTCAATAGATTTACCAGATGGCCGCACCTTGGGAACATTTGTTATAAAACGTGCTTTGGAAAAAATTATACGTTCAGAAAATAAACATTCACCTTTGAGTGATGACTCATTGGTAAAGATTTTAAGCCAAGATGGCTTTAAACTTGCAAGAAGGACCGTTGCAAAATACCGAGATCAAATGGGGTATCCTGTTGCGCGTCTAAGAAAAGAAATATAAGGAGATAAAATGGCAAGGAGAATTGTAGTTGGTGATCAAGAGATAGAGATCCCTGAATTTAATTTTAAATTAACACCATTTATAATCGGAATAGTTATCCTCTGGTTATTAACTGGAGTTTATCTGGTTGGGCCAGATGAAGTAGGTGTTATTAGAACATTTGGTGCATATTCTAGAGTTACACAATCTGGATTAAATTGGAAATTTCCATCTCCGATTGAATCGGTCAATACTCCCAAGGTAACAGAAGTTAAGAGAATTGAAATAGGTTTCAGAACTTTAAAAAATGGCCAATATAGAACAGTAGAAAAAGAAAGTTTGATGCTTACAGGAGATGAAAATATTGTTGATGCTGAAATGATTGTACAATATAAAATTAAAGAACCAATAGACTACCTTTTTAAGATTGTAGCGCCAGAGCTTACAGTCCGCGAAGCTGCGGAAGCAAGCTTGAGGACAGTTGTAGGTCGTAATAAGATCGATGAAACACTTACAACTGGAAAATTTACAATTCAAGAAGAAACAAAAACTCAGTTGCAGTCGATATTAGATAAATATCAATCGGGTATTCATGTAGTGGCAGTGCAATTACAGGATGTCAGCCCGCCTAAAGAAGTTATAGGTGCATTTAAGGATGTTGCATCTGCTAAAGAAGATAAAAATAGAATGATTAATCAAGCTGAGGGATATCGTAATGATATTATTCCCAAAGCCAGAGGTGAAGGTGAGGCTATGATCCGTGATGCGGAAGGTTTTAGAGAATCGAGGATAAAACGAGCAGAAGGTGATGCTGTAAAATTTTCTACTATTTTAAAGGAATATCAAAAAGCAAAAAGTATTACAGAAAAAAGACTTTACCTTGAAACAATGGAAAAAGTACTTCCAGATATAGAAAAGATCATTATCCCAGATAAAAATAGTGGAAACTTGTTGAACCTATTAAATCTAAATCCCGGACAATCGGTAGGAGGTAAGAAATAATGAAAAAATATTCACTAATTTTTATAGTACTCCTTGTGCTCTTTGTTCTATCAACAATAATTATGGTTGATGAGACAGAGCAGATAGTTATTCTTCAATTTGGGAAACCAGTTCGGACTTTAAAGGAGCCAGGTCTAAACTGGAAATTACCAGCGCCATTCCAAACCGCTAACTCTTTCGAAAAAAGACTTCTTGAGTATGATGTTCCTCCTGAAGAGATATTAAGTAGAGATAAAAAATCACTCATTATAGATAATTATGTTCGTTGGAGGATTGTAGACCCTCTGCTTTTTCTTCAAACTGTTAAAGCTATACCAACAGCTAAAACTAGATTAGATGATATTGTATACTCAGAATTAAGACAAGAATTGGGTACCCACGATATGGTTGAAATTATTACAGAAAATCGTGAGCTAATTATGGAGAAGGTTACTATAGCTAGTAATGAAGAAACAAGTAAATATGGTATTGAGGTTATTGATGTTCGTATTCGGAGAGTTGATTTGCCTCGAGAAAATGAAGCATCCATATATGCTAGAATGGAGGCAGAACGTAAAAGACAGGCAAATAAATTTAGATCAGAAGGGGAAGAAGAAGCACAAAAGATTAGGGCTGCTACAGATAGAGATAAAACAGTAATTCTCGCAGGTGCTTATAAACAAGCACAAGAGATAAGAGGTGAAGGTGAAGCAAAAGCGTTAGATATTTATGCAGTGTCATTTTCAAAAGATCCTTCATTCTTTGAATTTCTGAAAACCTTAGAAACCTATGAAAAAGTTATTGATAAAAAAACAACATTGGTTTTGCCGAGTGATTCAAAACTTTTTAAAGTTTTAATTCAATAAATATAAAAATGAATCAATCTATTAAATCAACAACTATTATTGGGGTGCGTTATAAAGGCAATGTGGCAATGGCCGGTGATGGGCAGGTGACTTTTGGCGATATGTCATTTAAACAGAAAGCCGTAAAAGTCCGGGAGTTCAAATTAGCGCAGAACAAAGTTCTTGGAGGATTTGCTGGAGCTGCCGCTGATGCTCTAACATTATTTGAAAAATTTGAACAAAAGTTAGAACAATATGAAGGTGATATTAAAAGAGCAACAGTGGAATTAGCGAAAGATTGGCGAATGGATAAGATGCTCCGCCATCTGGATGCAATGTTAGTTGTAATGGATAAAAAACATAGTTTTATTATTTCCGGAGATGGCAATGTTATAGAACCAGATGGTCCAATTGTTGCAATTGGGTCAGGGGGTGGGTTTGCCCATGCTGCCGCAAAAGCCTTTTTAAAGTCTACTAAATATTCAGCGCGGAAAATTTCAGAAGAATCACTAAAAATTGCCGCGGATCTATGTATATATACCAATGATTCAATATCAGTAATAGAAATTTTATGAAGCAAATGACACCTAGACAAATTGTAAAAGAACTAGATAAATATATTATTGGACAAGTGAATGCAAAAAAGGCGGTTGCTATCGCATTAAGGAATCGTTGGCGAAGGCAACAGGTAGTAGGAAAACTTAAAGATGAAATTATGCCTAATAATATCATAATGATTGGATCAACTGGTGTTGGGAAAACTGAGATAGCTCGCAGACTTGCAACTCTTGCAAATGCCCCATTTATAAAAGTAGAAGCAAGTAAATTTACAGAAGTAGGGTATGTTGGTCGTGATGTGGAATCTATTATTAGAGACTTAATGGATACAGCAGTATCTATGGTTGCTCGAGAAAAAGAAAATGAAGTCGTTGAATTGGCCGAGCATTTAGCAAATGAACGGATTATTGATATTCTATTTCCCAATGATCACAAAAGTAAACAAGAGCAAACAAAAGAATTAATAGAGCGACATGAACGTACTAGGAGCAGAATCAGGAAAAAATTAGATAAAGGTGAATTTGAAGATAAAATTATTGATATTGAAGTCACTGATGAACCTAATATCGGAATGCAGATATTTGGTCCTGCGGGCATGGAAGATATTGGGATGAATTTAAAAGATATGATATCAGGTTCATTACCCAAAACAAAACGTACAAAAAAATTATCTGTGCAAGAAGCTAGAGAAGTTCTTATAGAGAGTGAGTCTTCGAAATTAATAGATCAGGATGAGGTATTTAGGATCGCAAAAGAAAGAACAGAAAATAATGGTATTGTATTTTTAGATGAAATTGACAAAGTTGTTGGTAATAATGGAGGATCCGGTCCCGATGTTAGTCGAGAAGGTGTCCAGCGCGATCTCTTACCTATTGTAGAAGGTAGTAATGTAAATACAAAATATGGTGTTGTGGCAACCGACCACATCCTTTTCATTGCTGCGGGCGCTTTTCATATTAGTACACCATCTGATATGATTCCAGAACTTCAAGGGCGTTTTCCTATAAGGGTAGAATTAGATAAACTAACTACAGATGATTTTGTAAAAATACTTACACACCCACGCTCAGCTTTGATAAAACAATATACTGCATTGTTAAGTGTAGAAAACGTAGTATTAGAATTTAATAAAACGGCAATTAAGGCTGTTGCAGAATTAGCTTCAAAAGTAAATAATACTATGGAAAATATTGGTGCACGCAGATTGCATACAATTATGTCAACCTTGCTTGAGAAACC
>Ga0066836_10000614_pt1 | contig 17545 bp, 17 predicted proteins | sample ETNtaG_18_FD_71568 | JGI IMG/M metagenome (GOLD analysis project Ga0066836, IMG submission 71568) | Marine microbial and viral communities from oxygen minimum zone, Eastern Pacific Ocean - ETNP201302SV91 | ecosystem: Environmental > Aquatic > Marine > Oceanic | place: Pacific Ocean: Eastern... | reverse complement strand
GTTACGATACCTGATAAGGCAATTATTGCAATTTCTGTAGTTCCACCTCCTATATCTATAATCATCGAACCAAATGGTTTTTCAATTTCTATACCTATTCCTATAGCAGCAGCTATAGGTTCTTGTATCATATATACTTCTTTAGCCCCAGCATGTTCTGCAGAATCTCTTACTGCACGTTTTTCAACTTCTGTTATTCCTGATGGAATACATATAACCATTCTATGTGACACAGGAAAAAATCTTTTATTATTATCAATCATTTTAATCATACCTCTTATCATATGTTCTGCAGCATGGAAGTCAGCAATTACACCATCTTTTAATGGTCTAATAGTTTTGATATTTTCATGAGTTTTCTCATGCATTTGCATTGCCTCGGAGCCTATGGCTATTACTTTATTGGTAAGTCTATCAATGGCTATAATAGATGGTTCATCAACTACAATGTTACCATTGTGAATAACTAGTGTATTTGCTGTACCTAAGTCAATTGCTAAGTCGCTAGTAAAGTAATCTAAAAAACCCATCATAAAGCAAAAATAATTAATGTTTTAGAGTAAAAAGGGTTAGCAATTTAACATTATGAGAAAATAAATCCTAAAAATTAGGAACAAAAATAAGATTTATGAAATTAGCGATAAGATAAAACTTAATGATAAAAATGTCTTAGGCCTGTAAAAAACATAGCTATTTTTTTATCATTACAAGCTTGTATTGACAAATTATCTTTAACTGATCCTCCAGGCTGAACTATAGTTGAAATACCAACATTTGATGCAATTTCAACGCAATCTGGAAAAGGAAAAAAAGCATCTGAAGCCATAGAAGAGCCATTAACATCAAATTTAAATTGTTGAGCTTTCCCTATAGCAAACTTTAAAGCATCTATTCTTGAGGTTTGTCCTATACCGCTTGAAATCATTTGTTTATTTTTCACCAACACAATTGCATTTGACTTAGAGTGCTTAACAATTTTATTTGCAAATTCTAAATCTTCAATTTGAGCAACATTGGCATTAGTATTTGTAACTAAATTCCAGTTTTTTGAATTATTTTCAATGTTATCACAATCCTGTTGTATGACACCATTTAAAATATTTCTATAAGATAAATTTTGGATATTTGTTATTTTCTGATGAAGAATAATTCTATTTTTCTTTGATTTTAAAACATCTAGAGCTTGTTTGTCAAATTCAGGAGCAATTAAAATTTCAAAAAATAATTTATCTACTTCTAAAGAAGTTTTGTAATCAATTTTCGTGTTTGAAATTAATACACCTCCAAAAGCAGATAGAGGATCCGCTTGTAAAGCTAAAAGATAAGAGGATAGTGAATCTTTTGATGATGCAATTCCACATGCATTATTATGTTTAATAATGGCAAAGGTAGGATCACTAAATTCTGATATTAACTTAATCGCTGAGTCTACATCAAGAAGATTATTATATGATAAATCTTTACCATTTAATTTATTAAAAATTTTATCTAAATCTCCTTTAAAAAGGGCTTTTTGATGAGGGTTTTCCCCATATCTTAAATTGGAATACACACCGCATTTTAAACCAAAATATTCATCAATATCTTTATCATATTGAGAAATTAAATTGAATGCTTCATAAGCTAATTTTTTTCTAAAAGTAATTTCAGATGAAAAATTATTTTTCTTTAAATATTTTGTTACAGAACCATATTGTTTTTTTTGAGATACTATAATAATATCAGAAAAGTTTTTAGCGCCTGCTCTAATTAGAGAAACACCGCCTATATCTATTTTTTCTATTATTTCATTTTCATCATCAGAAGACTTAACGGTTTCTGAAAAGGGATATAGGTCAACGATTACCATATCTATTTTAGGAACTTCGTGTTTTAATATGTCAATTTGATCTTCTTTACTATTATTTCTTGATAAAATCGAAGCAAATATTTTAGGATGTAATGTTTTAACTCTACCTCCTAAAATAGATGGATAGCCCGTAACAGATTCCACTGACTTTACAGGTATATTTAAATTTTTAATATATTTTTCAGTACCTCCGGTTGAAAAGATTTTTATATTGTGTTGAAAAAAAACTTTACATAGTTCGTCCAATCCATCTTTATTAAAAACTGAAATTAGTACAGATGTAATTTTTATATTATTCATTTCTGCAAAAATAAAATTATAATTGATTTAAAATATATTTTTCAATAATTTCAGGATAATATTTATATTCAAGTTTATGTATTTTAGAAGCTAAACTTTTGATAGTTTCTGACTTATCTATGGAAACTTCTTTTTGAAATAACACTTTTCCATCGTCATATTTTTCGTTAACAAGATGAATTGTTATACCTGATTTTGATTCATTAGCTTCTAAAACACTCTTATGAACAAAATCCCCATAATATCCTTTACCCCCAAATTTTGGTAGTAAAGCAGGGTGAATATTTAAAATTTTATTTTTATATACCATAATAATTTCCTTTTCTATAAGATTTAAATATCCAGCCAAAATTAGATGAGTTATTTTTTTTGTTTTTAAAAATGACAATAATTCACTATTGTTTTTTGATTTAGCTTCTACTATTTTATATGAAAAATTCAATTTTTTTGCTCTTTCAATAACATAAGCATTTTTATTATTACAAATAAGAAGTTTAGGGCAAATCATATTGTTGTTCTTAAAAAAATTATAAATGTTTTCTACATTAGTACCACTTCCAGAAGCAAATAGAGCAAGTTTATATTTCATGATTTAGATGTTATTTGTTTTTTCCTAAAAGAAAGAAATAAACCTAAGATCAATATAAAAAACCCAATCCAAAAAAGATTTATAAATGGTTTTTGAACTGCCTCAATGATAACCCAATTTTTTTGAGTTGTTTGAAATGAGATTTTAAATAATTCATCATTTGGATTAATTTCTGATAAGTAAACCTTGATTCCTAAATCATCAACTATATCAGGAACTAACCCAACTTTATTATCCTCGATTATATATATTGGTTTTGCTATATATTCCTGATTGTTTGATAGAATTTTTATTTGAGCCTCAGCAACAAATCTATTACTAAATAAACTGTCTTTTTTAGCTTTTATTTTCTGCAGTGATGAAACATAATCATTTAAAAAAAATGTTTCATTTATTTTAACATACATTGAATCTTTTTCTGACCATTTAATCTCTTGGTCAGGGTCAGGATAGGTTCTGACATGGACATATAAGTCTTCAAGTAAATGGCTTTTTACATCAGGAGAAAAAATAATCATATCGGAATTTGAATCAGTTTGAACTTTTGGGAATAAATTAAAGTCTTGTTTTCTTATATCAAATGAGCTGTTTTTTAACTCAAATTTTAAATCGAAGTATGTTGTCTCATTATTATCTATTTCAACTGTATCATTTTCTAATAATTTATATCCATTAATTTCAATATCTTTTTTCAAAATGTATTTATTTATTATTGGTATATATTCTAAATAATTTTCGTTAACAAAGCCATTAAAGTTTTTAATTTTTTTTCTCTTTCCTAAGTATTCAACATCATACTCTCCAACTTTTCTTTTTTCATTAACAAAAATCAACATGTTATCTTGATTCACTTCATCCGGAAATTCGGTGTTCCAAACTAATCCAGTATAATTTTTTGATATAATTGAAGAGTAACCAGAAGAAAATAATATCCCTATAAACATAACAGCCATCCCTATATGAGAAACTGATGCAGAGGAAACTAATTGTTGTTTTCGAAAGAAATGAAGCAAAATGCTGCCATTTGAAAATATGGAAAAAAATGAAGAAGAAATTAAAATCATATAAGAAATTTGTTTTATTGGGTAGACAACTATAATTAAAGAAGAAATAACCATAGTTAACATTAGAGGTCTAAAGAACATTGTAATTTTATTTTTAGATTTTTTAGAATCCCACCATAAGATTTGAGCAATTCCAGATAAAATAGCGATTAATGAAGCAAACCAAATTTGCGCATTCGAATAAAATAATTCCTTTTCAACTGGAGGAGCCATATTTGATATCCCCCCAAACATTTCAATAATACTACTAATAACAGGTATAGAAGTTGGAAAGATTACTTGAAAAGACATCAATAGTAAAGTAAATACACCTAGTAACAACCAAAATTCTGGTGTGTAATTTTCAATTTTATTTTTGGAGTTTGGTAGAATACTCCATCTTTTAGTAAGATAGGCTGTTCCTAATATTACAAATGAAAATAAATATATAAGCAGCTGTCCACTCAAACCTAAATCTGTGAATGAATGGACTGAACTATCACCTAATATCCCACTTCGGGTTAGAAAAGTTGAGTAAAGTATTAGTATAAAACTTAAAATTGATAGAATTAAAGAGGTTGTAATATAATTTTTATTTTTTTGAGCAAGTATTATTGAATGCAAACTTGCAACTAAAAATAACCAAGGCACATACACTGCATTTTCAACAGGATCCCAATTCCAATATCCACCAAAATTTAAAGTTTCATAGGCCCAGTAGGCGCCCATCATAATACCTATTCCTAAAATAATTATGGAGTAGATTACCCATTTTTTTGCTGGTATTATCCAACCTCTAAAATCTGAAAGTCTTAATGATGAAATTGCATATGCAAAAGGAATTAAGCAAATTGAAAAACCTAAAAATAAAGTGGGAGGGTGGATAACCATCCAATAATTTTGTAATAAAGGATTTAAACCAGTTCCATTTTCGGGAATGAAATCAGGATTTAATTGAAAAATTGGCGCAGATACAGCATCCTTTAACATAATAAATGGGGAGCTGCCAATTTTAAAATCAAAAATTGTAATACCTAAAACCATAGAAGTGAGAAATAATTGAGTTAGGCTAATAATTACAAGAACTGAGGTATTCCACTTGCTAATTTTTTTATTAATAAAGATTATTCCAAGTAAAATGTTCCAAAATATCCAAAGCAAAAACGACCCTTCTTGGCCCTCCCAAAAAGATGATATTTTAAAATATAAAGGAAGTTCAATAGAAGAGTGCTGAAAAGCATAATAATATTGGAACAAATCATTTAGTATTAAATAATAAATTAATGATATAGCCAATATTGCAGTTACACCATGTAAATAAAAACTTCTTGAGGCAAATTTAAACCAGCTATCTTGATAGTTTGAAGACTCATGATACAGAAAGCCCAATAAGGATACGAAAGATAAAACAAATGAGGATATTAATAAGAAATGACCTATATCGCCTATTGTATCCATAAAAATTAAATGTTAACCTGATCTTCAGTATATTTTGATGGACACTTTAACAAAATTTCTTTAGCAATAAAGCGTTTCTCTTTATATGATCCAATAACAACAATTTGATCTGACAAAATAAAATCTGGAGGCATTGGTTCACCATAAAAAACATCTTCTTTTGTTCCTTCTTCATCTATCATCTCAAAAGAAAAGCTTAAGTTATCCTCACTTTTTTTAATTCCTATAACTTGATTATCTATATTTTTATTTAATCTTCCAACTACATGAATTGGAGATTTTTTTCCAAAATTATACAAAGACTGCGCGTCAGAAAAAGACACATAAGTACTAGCATCAGCAAAAGTTGAAATAACTATAATTATAGTTATTGAAAGGAAAACAAGATAAATAGGGAATAAATTTTTCATTTGTTTTTATTCATATCATTAATTTTTTTTTCAATTCTATACAAGTAAAGAAATATTCCGATTAAAATAATTAGAGCAACTAAAATAACAACATAAATTTTACCATCTGCCCTAAAAGTATCTGCCATTTCAACCTGAATATTGAGAAAAAAAGATAAAAAATTTATAATCATTTCAATTATCATTTTTTAATACGTTTAACACTAATTTAAGTTTTGAAATCCATATTCCTAAAAAGATAAAGCCTAAAACTGAAGGATAAAAAACCATTCTTAATTGAGAATTCATATCATAAACGTTAAACCCAGGATTACCTCCACTGCCAGGGTGCAAAGAATCTGTCATTCTTGGTAAAATAAAAATTAATGGTATTAACATAGAGAATGCAAATATATTATATACTGAAGATATTTTAGCTTTTTTTATTTCATCTGAAATTGAATTTCTTAATAAAAAATATGAAAGGTAAATAAGTAATGTTATTGCCGATCCATTTAGTTTTGGATCATTAGTCCAAAAAGATCCCCAAGTAAATTTTGCCCAGATCATTCCAGATAAAATACCCAAGAAACCAAAAAAAACAGCAACGCTTGTATACGTATAAGATTTAGTATCATATATTATTTTTTTTCTTGAAATAAAATAAAAAGAATTGATACATGATATCAATAATAAAAAAATCATTGTAAACCACATTGGAACATGAAAATATAGAACCCTAATGGATTCATTAAGTATAGGTAATGCTGGCACATCAAATAAAAAACCTCCTATAAAAGCATATATAAGTAATGAAACTGAAAATAATTTAATATACTTTAAGTTCTTTAGTTCTTCCACAAATAATTAAATAATATATAAGACAAACTCACTGCAATAATATTTATTAAAATCAAAATATAGAAGTCATTTTCTATAACATTCCAGGAAGAATTGATATGTGATACTTTACTAATATCAATTAATATTTTCAAAATTGGAATTATTACAGGAAAACTTAAAACACCTATAATGACTGAATTTCTTTTGACCTGAAAACTTATAGCTGAAATTAATGTCAAACAATTAGATATGCTAAAGGCTCCTAAAAATAGCAATAAAAAAAAATTCTTTGATAGAAAAAGATTTCCTAACAGTAAAGAATAAAATACAATAGCAATAAAAAATAAAATTAAAAGAAAGATAAAATTATAAATTAATTTTGCAACGATTAATTCTGAGGGAGAAAAAAGATAGTAGTAATAATAATTTCTATTATGAGATTCATGAAAGAAACTTTTAGATATTGATGTAATTGAAACAAATAAGATTACTATCCAGAATAAAGAAATCCAAATATCAAATTCATATATTTCACTGAAATCAAAAGTAACATATATAATATATATGGAGGATACCAAATATAAAGCTACAGACAAAAAAAGGTGTTTTAAATTTAGATCAATTTTTAAGTCTTTATAAAGTATATTAAATATTTTCTTTAGCATATTTGTACAAAAATAATACTAAATTAATTATGAACAATTCTAGAAATTTATTTCCTCATAATCATTTTGTTAACTCAGAATTAAGACAAAAATTAATAAAACAAAAGCCTTTACTGATTTGGTTATCCGGTTTATCTGGGTCCGGGAAATCAACTATAGCAAATGCTTTAGAAAAAAAATTATATGAAAATGGTTTTCTTTCTTATTTATTGGATGGAGACAACATTAGGGTTGGTTTAAATAATGATTTAGGATTTTCTGATGAAGACAGAAAAGAAAATATTAGAAGAATAGCAGAAGTTTCTAAATTAATGATTGATGCTGGAATAATTGTAATAACTGCATTTATATCTCCATTTGAAGAAGAAAGAGATTTTGCAAAAAAATTGGTTAAAAAGGAAAATTATTTTCTTGTTCACGTTGATTGTTCAATTGAAAAATGTGAAGAAAGAGATGTTAAAGGTTTATATAAAAAAGTTAGAAAAGGAGAAATAAAAAATTTTACAGGAATAGACTCTCCTTATGAAAACCCTCCAGATCCAAATCTGAAAATAAATACAGAAAATGAAATGGTAGAAGAATCAGCTGACAAGATTTTTTCAGTTATCCTAGAAAAAATTAAGATATAATGAATCATCATGAAATGATAAAAATTGCTTCTGAAGCTGCCTTAATAGCAGGAGAAGAAATAATGAATATATATAATGACTCAAAGATCATAGACTTTGAAAATAAGAAAGATAATTCACCTCTCACCAAAGCCGATAAGGCTTCAAATAGTGTAATTAGTAAAATTTTAAAAAAAACTAAAATTGAAATAATCAGTGAAGAAAAAAAAATTACAAAATATGATAAAAGAAAAAAATGGAAATATTATTGGTTAATTGATCCTCTAGATGGCACTAAAGAATTTATTAAAAAAAATGGTGAATTTACTGTAAATATTGCTTTAATTAAAAACAATCTCCCATATATAGGGATTGTTTATTGCCCAACCTTTAAAACCCTTTATTGGAATGATCCTAAAACTGGGAGTTATAAAAAACACATTGATAATATTGTAAAATTAAAAAAAAGAAAAGAATTAAATTTTAAAGATTCTAACCTAAGGGTGGTAACTTCAAGATCTCATATGAATAAGGAAACTGAAGGTTTTTTAACAAAATTAAATAACCCAAAAATTGTACCAGTGGGAAGTTCTTTAAAGATATTATTTCTGGCTGAAAATAAAGCAGATATTTATCCGAGATATGGGCCTACAATGGAATGGGACACGGCAGCAGCTCATGCTATAGCAAATGGGTCAAATGTCAAATTATTTAATACAAATTATGAAAGTGAAATATCATATAATAAAAAAAATTTATTAAATCCTTTTTTTGTTGCATACCCATAAGACTAAACTCTCCAAAAAAAAATACTATCTCATCATATTAATTATGGTAATATTTTTTTTGATTTCATTTATAACAAATATAATAGGTCCTCTTATCCCTGAGATAATTCAAAGTTTTAGTTTAAGTTTAAGTGCTGCAGCGATACTGCCATTTTCTTTTTTTATAGCATATGGTTTGTTTTCCATTCCAAGTGGTTATTTAATTGAAGTTTATGGTGAAAAAAAAATTATAATTTTTGGTTTATTTGTATCCCTGACAGGGTCAATGTTTTTTTCATTATATACCAACTATGTTTCGGGTATTATATCTTTATTATTAATAGGGACAGGAATGTCAATATTACAAGTTGCTATTAATCCATTATTAAGATCAACAACTAATGCTGAAAATTTTGCTTTTTTTTCAATTATGGGTCAGTTTTTTTTTGGATTAGCTTCATTTTTTAGTCCTATTTTTTATGTAGAAATTTCAAATAATAATTTAATTAATTTATTATATGACTTTAGTCCAAAATGGATAGCTATATATTGGACATTTAGCATAATATCTCTAATGCTTATTTTCATAATAAGTATCTCTAGATTTCCAAAAAAAAATCATAAAGAAGAAAAAATTCAATATGATACATTAAAAAATATTTTAAATAATAAATGGTCTTATATATATTTTTTTGGGATTTTTTTTTATGTTGGAACAGAGCAAGGAATCAATACATGGACGTCTCAATTTCTTTATTCATATCATAATGTAGATCCTCAAAATGAAGGAGCTAAGGTTATCTCATTTTTTTGGGGTAATATGACTATCGGAACATTAATAGGGCTTGTTTTAATTAAATTATTTGACTCTAGAAAATTGTTAATCTTTTTATCTAGTATGTCTATTTTAATATTAAGTTTTGGGTTATTTGGAGAAAAACGGATAGCTATAATAGCAATTCCAACTTTAGGTTTGTCTATTTCTAGTATGTGGTCAATTATTATTGCATTAGCACTAAATTCTTTTAAAAAAAACCACGGCACAGTATCTGGTATTATGATGACCGGAATTGCAGGGGGAGCAATATATCCATTTATTATAGGTTTTTTAGGAGATTTTTATGAACTTAAATTAGGTTTGATGATATTATATATATCATTATTATATATCCTATTTTTAGGATGGATATCAAAACCTAAAGTTCTAAATAAAAAAGTTAATTTGAATTGGTTAAACTCTATTATATCTTTGAAAAAGTCTAATTAAATATTATGCTAGATCAAATAAATAATTACAAGAAAGAAATAGAAAAATTAGAAATAAACAATTCTAGTGAGCTAGAAGATTTTAGAGTAAGGTTTATTAGTAAAAAAAGTGTAATTAACAATTTATTTCAAAAATTCAAAACAATACCAAAAAAAGAAAAAGGCAAAATAGGAAATGAAATAAATATTCTAAAAAATGTTGCAAAAAATAAATTAAGTAAAGCTTCAATCCAATTAAAAAATGATGGGAATGTAAAAAATAATTTTGAAGATTTAAGCTTGCCTCCACTAACAGAAGACCTAGGAAGCCTTCATCCAATAAGAATAATAAGAAATAAAATAAGCAGTATTTTTGGTGAAATTGGTTTTTCAATTGAAGATGGCCCGGAGATTGAAAAAGACTGGTATAATTTTACAGCATTAAATTTCCCTGAAAACCACCCCGCAAGAGAGATGCAAGACACATTTTTTATAGAAAAAGATCCTGATGTTGTTTTAAGAACACATACTTCTAATGTTCAAATTAGATTAATGGAACAAAAAAAACCTCCAATAAGAGTACTAATACCAGGTAGAGTATATAGAAATGAAACAGTATCATCTAAATCTCACTGTTTTTTTCATCAAGTTGAAGGGTTATATGTAAATGAAGGGGTTAGCTTTAAAGATTTAAAAGACACCTTATATTATTTTGCTAAAGAAATGTTTGGAGACAAAACAAAAGTTAGATTTAGACCATCTTATTTTCCATTTACAGAACCAAGTGCTGAGATGGATATTTCATGGAAATCAGGTTGGTTAGAAATTTTAGGCTCAGGAATGGTAGACCCTAACGTTCTAGAAAATTGTGGGCTTGATTCAAAAAAATATTCTGGATTTGCATTTGGTATGGGAATTGAGAGAATTGCAATGTTAAAATATCAAATTGATGACTTAAGGTTATTTTCTAAAAATGATATTCGCTTTCTTAAACAATTCAGAGGGGCTAATTAGTTAAATTACATGAACTATATTCATTATCAATAGTTATAAAAATCTCTGATTTAGTAATTTCAAACCAATTATCAAGTATATCAGATTGTTTTCTGTTTAAAGCAAAAGTTCTAAATCTCTGATAATCTTCCTTTAAGTTCCCCAAATGTGGCAAAATTTTATTCTTATAAAATAATATTCGTAATGCTTGAGTACCATCATCCATTCTAAATTGCATAGGAGGTGAAATTGAACCTACTTTCATTGTGTCAATTGTAAAGAAAATAACTGGATCAAGTTCATCAACTAAAATTTTTTCTCCCCCAGAAGCATCCGTAAAATAACCACCAAATGATGAAGTAAATTTATCATCAGAAACCTTTCTTGCTAATTCTTCAAATGATATTGAGTCCATAACTGCTAAATTTTTTAAACTATCCAAATCTTTCTTACTATTAATAATGTCAAAATCAGAAATCTTCGGTTTAGTTAATATATGTCTAGTATCATACATATTTCCTCTTTTTTCAATTAGTTCAATTAAATGAAAACCAAATTTAGTTTCTATAGGCATAGAAATTTCACCCGGATTTAGTTTTAGAGAAGCTTCTTCATATTCTGGCTGTAACACACCCCTGCCAACAAAGCCAATTCTACCTCCTCTTTTTGCACTTTCATAATCCTCACTATTTAAAGTTGCAAGAATTTCAAAACTTTCACCTGAAATAAGTTTATTTCTAATATCAATTAATTTTAACCTTGCTTTTTCTTTTTGATCATCTCCAACATTAATTATTTTAACTATTTGCGACACTTGTACCTGGGTAGAAAAATAAGGGATACTGTCTTTAGGTATGCTATTAAAAAAATTACGAACTTCTTCAGGACTTACAGATATTGCAGATAAAATTTCGCTTCGCATTTTATTCGCAACTAGCTGTTGTTTAATATCATCAAATAATTCATTTTTAAATTCTGAAATTGTTTTATTATAATAATTTTCTATTTCTTCTTCTGAACCCACCTGATTAATAATTATGTTCATTCTTGAATTCAACTCTTGATTTACTTCATTATCTTCAACTATAACAGAATCAATTTCAGCTTTTGCTACTAGAAGTTTATTAGTAATTAAATTTTTTAAAACAGCACATTTTGTGTTTCCAGATAACCTTTGACCTCTTGATAACACATCCAAATATGTACTTTCTAGTTCAGATTTTAAGACAATATAATCATCAATTTTTGATATAATCTTATCAATAACCACTCCGGATGATTCTTCTTGAGCATGACAAGGAAGAAATGATAATACAAAGAAAATAAAGCTAATATATTTCATATTCAACTTGATCAATAAATTTTAAATAAATACTATCCTGCAATTTATTTAATAATTCTTTTTTTCTATCATTTAATAGAATTGCTTTTATAATATCATATTCAAAAGAAATGGGAGATATATCCCCGGGTTTTTTGTAATCTATTATTTTTATAAAATAATAAAAACTATCGTCTTGGTTCTCTAAAAATTTATTATTGATCAAATAAGAAAAGCCTTGATCTAACTCAATAAACGGGATGTTAACAATTAAATCATCAAAATCTAGCCAAATTGAATCATCTAAAAAATACTGATCAGCAAATTTAAATGAATAAGATTTAATATCATTAATATCTGATTCAGGATATCTTTTTAATAAATTTTTAAAATCAACAATTGCAGGTGCTCCTAAAGGAATTTTTGTATATAAACATCTAACAATTTTTGATCCTAATATAAAATCCTTTACATTTTCATCGTAATATTTAGTAATCTCAATATCAGAAATTATAAAATTAAGATTATTGGATAACAATTCATTTTCATATTGATATAAAATCAAATCATCTTCATATTTTTTAAGTTTTTTATCAATGAAATTTCTATTATTTACATTATTATATGCATGAAGCAAAATAATTTCATTTTTTATCCAATCATTTATTTGTTTAGATATAAATTTCGCACTATCATAATCAGCTTCAGAGCGAATAAGATCATCTAAGTATAAAAACTTATCTTCAACTTTCGCAACTGGATTAGATGTTATTTTCTCTTTGTTTTTATAATCAATTTTGCAAGAAATTAATACTAAAAAAAATATGTAGTAATTAAGTTTCATTTTATGATACTTTTATTGTTAATATAGTTATATCATCATTATATGATTTGTTTCCCTTAAAATGATTAAGATCATTTAGTATTTTTTCATTTATATTTTCGCCATTTATTTTAGAAGATAAAACAAAACTTTCTAACCTTTCTTCTCCATAATACTCATCAAAATCATTTTGGGCTTCTAACAATCCGTCAGTATAACATAATAATAAACAATTATTTTTATATTTAATTTTATGAGAAGTAAATTTAGGTAGCTCATTAAAAACGCCAATTAAAGTTGTCCCTTTATCTAAATGGACCAATTTATCATCAGACTTTAAAATTGGAGCAGGATGCCCACAGTTAACATAACTGATTGTTTTTTTATTGATATCAAACTTAGCAATAAAAAAACTTACAAATCTATCACCCGATTCTTTACTTTTAATCTGAAAATTTAATTCGCTAACTATATCATTCAAATTCTCAGTGTATCGTAATAAGGTTCGCAAAGAAGCTTGAAAATTTGACATTAGTAAAGCTGCTGGCATTCCTTTACCCGAAACATCCGCAATGCATATAATGAACTGGTTTTTATTTAAAGGAATATAATCAAAATAATCTCCACCTAAATCTGAATGAGGATTATAAGTAGAATAAATTTTCAATTTTTTTGAGTTAGGCAATGATTTGGGAATAAGAGCTTCTTGTACTTTTCTGGCAATAAGTTTTTCTTTTTGAAATTTCTCAAAAACTGTTGAAGTAGGCAAATTAAATACATTAACCAAAATTGAAATTAAAGAGTATAATAAAATAAAAACACTAACCACCATAAAATATAGAGATTTTGTAAGATCAAAAATTACTATTCCTGTAATATTTATTTGAAGAAAAATTCTTAAATAAAAAAGTAGAGATATAATAATAAAAAATATGTATAAAATACTTTTCCATTTTTTGTCAAAGCTTATATATGCAATCCACTTCAAATTAAAAGATAAAACAAACGCATATATAACTACAGGAATCCCTAGTATATAATAAAAAGAAGAAGGAAAAAAGACAGATACAAAATCAAATAAAAAAGTGAAAAAAATTAAATATTCGAAAATATTCCACAAGGATTTTGTTAAACTATTTTCATTTTCAAATAAAATAAATCGTTTATAAACAGTAAAAATAATAGACAAATAAGTTAATGAAATTCCAATATTTACATGATTTACAATATTTAATACAGAAACATTTCTAGTAATATAATTTCCAGATAAAAAATAAAATAAAATGATCCAAATAATTCCAACAGGAATAATAGATAATAAAGAAAACTTAAAAGTTTTATTTAAATATACTAATACGTTCTTAGGGTTTACAAGTTTAAGTTTCTGATCATAATAATTGTAAGTAAATAAAATAGATATCCCAAGAAAGAAATGATATGTAAAATAATATGAGTATATGTTTAAATTTTTTTCAATAACAATTAATGTTAATTGAAATACCAAAAGAAAAACCCAACAGGATAATCCAAAAATTAAACTTATTCTAGGTTTAAATTTATATAATACCATATTTTAAAATTACAATTTAATAATTCTGTAAAAGACCAAAAAAAAACAAATGTTAATGATTGCTAAGATTAGTTCTTAGAATAATTTGGGGCTTCCCTGGTGATATTAATGTTATGAGGGTGACCTTCTATAGAAGCCGCATTAGTTATTTTAACAAACTTGGTATTGGCTTTTAATTTATTTATATCTTTTGACCCAGTATAACCCATCCCTGATTTAAGACCTCCTACTAATTGGTATAAAATCTCAGAAGCATCCCCTTTAAATGGCACTCTTCCAACAATTCCTTCTGGAACTAATTTGTTTGTTTCATTTTCATTTTCTTGAAAATACCTATCTCTTGCTCCTTTTTCCATAGCCTCAACAGAACCCATCCCTCTATAATTTTTATATTTTCTTCCTTGATATAATATAATTTCGCCAGGTGTTTCTTTTGTTCCCGCAAGTAATGATCCAATCATTACAACATTAGCTCCAGCTGAAATAGCTTTAACAATGTCGCCAGAAAATCTAATACCACCATCTGCTATTAATGGTACTGTAGAGTTTTTTAAAGCTTTTGCACACTCAAGAATTGCTGACAATTGAGGAACTCCAACACCTGCAATTATTCTGGTAGTACAAATACTTCCAGGGCCTATTCCAACTTTTATTGCATCTGCTCCAGCAGATACTAAATCTTTTACTGCACTAGCTGTTGCAACATTCCCTACAATTAAATCAATGTCATAGTTTTTTTTAATTTTTTTACATAAAGAAATTACAGACTTAGAGTGTGCATGAGCAGTATCAATCACGATTACATCTACCCCTACTCGTATAAGATTATCAAGTCTTTTTTCATAATTCACTTCATTTCCAATTGCTGCACCAACCCTCAGTCTTCCAAACCTATCTTTGCACGCATCCGGCATCGATTTATTTTTCAATATGTCTCTATAAGTTACCAAACCAACTAAAATATTTTTTTTATCTACAATTGGTAATTTTTCAATTTTATGTTTTTTTAATAACTGTTCTGCCTTAAACAAATCTGTATCATTATGTGCGGTAACTAAATTTTTTGAAGTCATGATTTTAGCAAGCTGAATTTTGCCGTCTTTATGAAATCTAATATCTCTATTAGTTACAATTCCATGTAAATAGTTTTTTTCATCTACAATAGGGATGCCTCCAATTTTATTTTTTTTCATTATCTGCAAAGCATCTCTTACGGTTGATTTTTTATTTAAAGTAATTGGATCTTTTATAATTGTACTTTGAGATCGTTTTACTTTTTTAACCTCTTCAGCTTGATCATCAATATTCATGTTTTTATGGATAATTCCCATACCACCTTTCAATGCAATTGCAATAGCTAAAGATGATTCAGTAACAGTATCCATAGGAGAAGAAATTAAAGGAATGTTTAACTTAATGTTTTTAGTTAAATAAGTTGAAACATCAACCTGGCTAGGTAATACATCAGAATAAGCAGGCTGTAGCAAAACATCATCAAAGGTGAATGCTTGAGAAAGAATTTTATTATCTTTTTGCATGGCAAATATTAACTAGTTCTATTTGCCGAACAAATCTAATGCATATTTGTTAGAACTAAAATTAAATTTATTATATAAAATGTTAGAGTTCATTGCAGTATTATTTGGGTTATTAAGTGTATGGTATGCAAAAAATAATGATATAAGGGTTTTCCCAACAGGAATTATTAGTGTAAGTATTTATATTTTCATTACCTATACCGCAAAGCTATATGCCGATACTGGAATTAATATTTATTATTTTATAATGAGTATATATGGTTGGATTCTTTGGGGTTCAAAGAATAAAAACATTAAAAAACAGATTAGCAGATGCAATAAAAATGAATTGTTGTTTTCAATTCTTCTTTCAATATTTTTCTTTTTAATAATATATTACTTATTAAAATTATCAGATAGTGATGTGCCTATAGTTGATAGCATTACAACTTCTTTATCTCTAGTTGCGATGTTACTTATGGCAAGAAGAAAAATTGAAAATTGGATATATTGGATAATTGCAGATTTAATATACATCCCTCTTTACTTTTATAAAGAATTACCATTAACTAGTTTTCAATTTCTAGTATTTTTAATAATTGCAATTTCAGGACTTATATCATGGACAAATAAACTAAATGAAAAAAATATCAATCATAGGACCCGAATCATCTGGTAAAACAACCCTGGCTTACAGTTTGTCAAAATTATTAAATGAAAGTTTTATTGAAGAATATGCTAGGGATTATGTTAATAAAAATAAAAACTATACGATTTCATCGCTTGAAATAATTGCTCAAAAACAATCAGAAAGAATAGAAGAACAAAAATCAAAAGTAAAAAATTTTCTTATAAGCGATACTTCTATTATTGATATATTTATTTGGAGTGAAATTAAATATAAGGAATGCAGAAGAAAAATAAGTATAATGGAAAAGAATGAATCATTTGACTACTATTTGTTGTGTAAACCAGATTTTCCTTGGGTTAAAGACCCTCTTAGAGAAAATCCTCGAGGAAGGATTAAAATTTTTGATTTATTTAGGTATTATTTAGATAAAAAAAAGGCAAACTATAAGATTATTAACGGAAGTCATTCAAATAGGCTTTTAACTTCTTTAAATTTTATTATAAAATAATTATAATTGCGATGCTGTGGGGTGCCTGACATATAAGGGCTGAGATTAAACTCAAAAAACTGATCCAGATAATGCTGGCGTAGTAAATATGTATAAAATATTATTTTTAATTTTAATAACCTTTTCAAGCTACTCTCAAAGAACATTAAAGGGCTTAGTGCTCAATAATGAAGATGAAATTATTATAGGTGCTAATGTTCTTATGCCATCTTTAAAAAAAATATTATATAGTGATCAAAAGGGAATGTTTTATTTTAAAGCAAATCAAGATAGTATAAATATAAAGATATCACATGTTGGATATGTTACGACAGAATTTATCATTAATACCACTAATACCAGTAGTTTTAAATTTACTTTAGAGGATGGAATTATTCTTAATGATGAAATTAAAGTAACGTCTACAAGAGTAAAAAAAAATAGTCC
>Ga0066836_10000613_pt1 | contig 17554 bp, 18 predicted proteins | sample ETNtaG_18_FD_71568 | JGI IMG/M metagenome (GOLD analysis project Ga0066836, IMG submission 71568) | Marine microbial and viral communities from oxygen minimum zone, Eastern Pacific Ocean - ETNP201302SV91 | ecosystem: Environmental > Aquatic > Marine > Oceanic | place: Pacific Ocean: Eastern... | reverse complement strand
GCGCTCCCAAAACCTCTTTCAGTTTCTTCTTGAATGTACATTGCACCTATAGGGCCTGGCATAAAGGAATAGCTTAATCCTGAGGTATGTGAGGCAAGCTGTTGGATAGTGATTGGAGAGGTAGCTGGCTCTGTCTTCATCTTTCCGTCTTCTTCGCCAACATACACTTGCATATCAGAGAACTCTGGAAGATATTTAGCAATCGGATCAGTCATTAGAAACTTTCCTTCTTCAAATAACATCATTATTGCTGCACCAGTTATAGGCTTAGATTGAGAATAGATTCTGAAGATGGTGTCCTTCTCCATTGGGAGTTTTCTTTCTACATCTCTTAATCCGTTGGCTTCGAAGTGTACGACTTTACCTTTCCTAGAAACTAGAGTTACCGTGCCAGGGATTTTTTTCTCGTCAATCAGTTTGCGCATAGATTCTCCTATGTGCTCTAGTTTTGAACTAGATATGCCTACCTCTTCTGCTTTGGTCATAATTTCTCCCTTTAACTAAACTAAGTTAATAGTAACAATCTTTTACGGAAGGGGGAATCAGCTTTATTAGCTGAAGTCTTTTAACATTTTTTTAAGTTCAAGTTGATGCTGTTCTTCTTGCCCTATTAGACCTCGAGTATATTCTTCAAGATATACGGAGGATCCCTCCACCTTAGATAATAAATTCTTATAGAGTTCTAGGGCCCTTTTCTCGTGCTCAAGGCTTTCTTCAAGAATATCCCTTATAGAATGGTTATGGGTTTCTTCAATAGAAGTAATTTTCTGACTCGGGTGACCGTCTAAGCCAGTTAATAGCTCTCCAGCTTGTTGAGCATGCATCAGGGATTCATTGGCTTGTTCTTTTAAGAAGTCAACAATAGGAAGTCTATAAGGTCCAGTCACCATAAGTGAATAATGGGTGTATCTAACAACTCCTGCCAGTTCGAATTCCATAATCTGATTAAGTAAATTGATAATTTCTTTAGTATCTATATTCTTATTTTCCACCTTTGACTCCTATTTTTGGAGACATACTATCAGCTATTTTTTTTAATTCGCTTAATGGTAATGGGAGTGATAATTATTACTATTTCGATCTATGGAGAAATCTTATTTTTATTTTAGGTATTTGTTAAACCACTCAATTTGAAGATTTGTAGCAGCTTCAAAATTAGTAGAATAAATATCGTAGTGCTTGCCAGGGTATGTTACGTATTTGGAAGGAACTTTATCCTTTATTAAGTTATAAACTGCCCATCCATTCTCCAATCTATTAAACAGCTCTTCATTTTCTGCATCCACTATCAGAGTAGGAACTTTAATATTCTTCGCTTTACTAATTGGTTGATAGAGAGACATGCGACCATAGTGAGGAGTGCCCCTAAGACCTGGTTGTTTATCAACTCCTTGCGGAACCGGGTCTTCTTCACCTCTTGCTTGGGCAATTAAACGCCTTTTTAGTTCTTTAGCAAAGTTTTCCATTCCAGCACCCATACCTCCCACTTGGGAGACTATGGTCTTAATTCTAGGGTCTGTTGCCCCAACCATAATGACATGGCCTCCACCGAAGCTACTTCCCCAAATGCCTATTTTCTCAGTATCTACTCTGGAGTCGCCCTCTAAAAAATATAAGCTTGCCTGAATATCTTCATATTGGTCTAGGGGATCAACCAATTCTCTAATCGCTTCTGCTTTAACTGATATCGTATTGCTAAACCTTCCGGGTTTAGGCATTTCATCATAAACAACCAATCGACTATCACTCTCACCCCAACCTCTATAATCAAAAGTCATTACGATGAATCCTGCAGAGGCAAATTTAGGAGCATAGCTTTGATTGAGATGGCTTTTTAATCCTCCCCACCCATGAGCCAATAAAATAGTTGGCCACTTTTCAACCGAATTGTCTTGTGGAATAAATAGGTTGCCCTGCATTCGGGTTCCATCGCTCCAGATTTCTATGCTTTCAGACTCAACTTTGTAAGAACCCGGGTTTGAAGAAAGAAGGGTGGGTATAAGAAAAAATATAATAATTAATAACTTATTCATAAAAACATCAATAAACTTATAAAGAATAATATACCTAATTCAGGATTAATTAGATTTTTATAAGAAATAGAGAGTTATTTAATTACCTGTGGGAGGGCCATTACCAGCACCTGTTGTTCCTAAACCACCAGACCTATCCATTACTTTTTTTAGATAATCTTTACTTTCTAACTCCATTTGTTCCCACTCTCTTTTTGTTGCACAGACTTTCTTCTTTAGTCGTGATCCAGTTATTTCTAGGTTCTTACAAATGATCTCATCTTTATCGTATACCATAACGGCTACAATATTTTTATCTAAATCAACTTCATTGACTATAGATGAACAGGCAATAAAAAGAAGAATTAAAAGCAATATTGTTATTCTTTTCATAATCAAACTATATCAGAAGCTGGTGCCCCCTGTAGGATTCGAACCTACGACCAAATGATTAAGAGTCATCTGCTCTACCAACTGAGCTAAGGAGGCAAACATTAGTACAAGCCAGAAAGCGTATAACTCTAAGATATTAACTTATTTTCTTAAGGCCCAGGTAGTACATTTTTATATGTTAAGATCTTACTTAAATGATATTAGAGCAGAAGCCCTCACCTACGAAGAATCTAGACCAAGCAAAGTTAGACCTTGATAAATTTGGGTTCTGTTTTATTTCAGATGTTCTTGTGGGAGAAGATCTAAGAAATGCACGCGAACGTCTTTTAGAGCAAGCTGAAGCAGAAGAAGAACTGGGACTCTCCTTTAGAGATGGCGGACCAAATCAAGAAATAAGATTTAAAGAGGGAAAAATAGATACAGAATCTTTTAGTACCTCAAATGGAGGTGTAAATCAAAGACTCTGGATGTTAGCAAACAAAGGAGAGTGTTTTAGGGATATGGTTACTCATCCGCTAACAGACGAACTTGTGGGTCACCTTCTAGGTGAAGATTTTATCTTATCTACACATTCAGCAAATATTGCAAAACCTGGTGGTGTTAGGATGGGTCTACACACAGATCAATGGTGGATGCCACAACCAGTAAGTTCCGGAGATGAATTTATAAAACCGTCTGAAATTTCAAGAAAAGCCGCTGAATCATTTACCAAACCTGACCTATCTTTAGGAATTTCACCTCCTGTTGTTGTGAATTGTATGTGGATGCTATCAGAATTTACAAAGACCAATGGAGCAACTGAAGTTGTTGCTGGTTCTCATTTAACCGGAGCGCATCCCAACCAAGAAGATCAATCAGAATACCCTATAATTAACGCAGAAGCAGAAGAGGGCACCTTGATGGTTTTTGATGGAAGGCTTTGGCATGGCACTGGCGCAAATACCGGAAATACTGATAGGTTAGGAGTTTTAACTACTTTTTGTTCTCCACAATTTAGGCAACAAGAAAATCAAACTTTAGGTCTAGACAGGGATCTTTGGGAAGGCTGCTCTGAGAAACTTAAACAAAGACTTGGTTTTAAAGTTTGGAATGCATATGGAAGGATAGAAAGTTCTTTTGATCATATGATAGATATAGAACCAGATCGCATTAAAGAGCTCAGACCCAAACCTAAGAAATAAAAAAGTGAAAAAGGAGCAGGTAAGAAAATTATTTTTATCATGTCCCGAAGCTTATGAAGATTTCCCCTTTGGTGAAGAAATAGCAGTATTTAAGGTAAAAGATAAATGGTTCGGTCTTCTTGTTGAGAAAGAAGGCGTCTTTCAAATTAATTTAAAATGCGATCCCGACGAGGCTCTAATTTTAAGAGATCTCTTTAAATCAGTTATTCCTGGCTACCATATGAATAAGAAGCATTGGAACACTTTAATTCTAGACGGATCCATACCAAAAAAAGAAATAGAAGCTATGATCTATAGTTCTTACGTTTTGATAGTTGAGAAACTTAAAAGAAGGGATAGATTATCTTTGGAAACAAAGCATGGCAAGCAAGTATTGTATGGAGATTAAAAAAACCACCAAAGTAGGTGGTTTTTTTATTTTATATTTAAAAAAGATCTGAATTCATAACTTTATTCCAAGCCAATACAAAGTCAGATACAAATTTTTCTTTACTGTCATCGCTAGCGTAAACTTCAGCAATTGCTCTAAGTTGAGAATTTGACCCAAAAACTAGATCAACCCTAGATGCAGTGCTTACTTTATCCCCTGTTGAGCGGCATGAACCTTCATAAGAGTTGTCTCCTGAGGGCTCCCACTGAGTATTCATATCAAGTAAATTAATAAAAAAGTCATTGCTCAATTCATCTGGATTTGAAGTAAAAATACCATCTCCACTGGCACTAATGCCTAAAGATCTCATTCCTCCAACTAGGACTGTCATTTCGGGTGCCGTTAGTCCTAATAATTGAGCCTTATCAAGCATCATTTCTTCAGGGCTTACAGGACAATCTGATTTGTGGAAATTTCTAAATGCATCAGAAATAGGCTCTAAAACAGCAAATGAATCAGCATCAGTTTGCTCTTCGGAAGCATCTCCTCTTCCAGGAGTAAAATGAACTTCTGCACCAGAGGCTTTTTCTAAGCCAACATTTCCTGCTAATACTATGACATCAGCTAGCGAGGCTCCAGTTTCAGAAGCTATACTTTCAAGTACTTCAAGTACTTTAGATAGCTGTTCAGGTTTATTTGCTTCCCAGTCTTTTTGGGGAGATAGCCTGATCCTTGCACCATTAGCTCCACCTCTTAGATCAGAACTTCTAAATGTAGAGGCACTGGCCCAAGCTGTTTCTATCATTTCTTGAATACTTAAATTAGATTCAGAAATTTTTTCTTTAACTGCATTAATATCATAGTCAGCATTTCCATTAGGAATAGGATCCTGCCAAATTAATTCTTCTTGAGGAACTTCTGGTCCTAGATATCTTACTTTAGGGCCCATGTCTCTATGAAGAAGCTTGAACCAAGCACGAGCAAATGCATCTGCAAATTCTTCAGGATTCTGATGAAACCTTTTTGATATTTTATTGTATTCAGGATCTTCGCGAAGAGACATATCAGCTGTCGTCATCATCGTAGGCACCTTTTTTGTTGAATCTTCTGCATCCGGAGCAAGATCTTCCTCATCAGGGTTTATTGCATGCCAAACAATAGCTCCAGCTGGAGTCGTAACTTGTTCCCATTCATATTTAAACAAAAGATCAAAATATCCGTTGTCCCATTTAGTTGGATTTGCTGTCCAAGCTCCTTCAAAACCACTAGTAATAGTGTCGCTTCCTTTTCCTGATTCATAAGAACTAGTCCAACCAAAACCCATTTCTTCTATTGAAGCGCCTTCTGGTTCAACGCCAACATTATCGTCAGGACCAGCGCCATGGCCCTTACCAAAGGTATGACCGCCTGCAACTAATGCAACAGTCTCTTCATCATTCATTGCCATACGTCCAAATGTATCTCTAACATCAAAACCACTGGCGAGCGGATCTGGATTTCCATCAGGGCCTTGGGGGTTAACATAGATTAAACCCATCTGCACTGCTCCTAGGGGGTTTGCTAAATCTCTTTCACCGCTATAGCGTTCGCTAGTAAGCCATTCAGTTTCAGCACCCCAATGTATATCTTCTTCAGGAGCCCATATGTCCGGACGGCCCCCGCCGAAACCAAAGGTTTTTCCGCCCATAGATTCAATTGCAACATTACCTGCAAGAATTAATAAATCTGCCCAACTAATCTTGTTACCGTATTTTTGTTTTATGGGCCATAAAAGTCTGCGTGCTTTATCTAGATTCCCATTATCAGGCCAACTATTTAAAGGAGCAAAACGCTGATTCCCTGTGTTTCCTCCACCACGTCCATCGCCAGTTCTATATGTACCAGCAGCATGCCAAGTCATACGGATAAAAAGTCCTCCATAATGACCGTAATCTGCAGGCCACCAATCTTGAGAATCTGTCATTAGGTTATTTAGATCCTTTTTTAAAGCTTCAAAGTCTAGTTTTTTAAATTCTTCTGCATAATCAAAACCTTCATCCATTGGGTCAGATTTTTTATCATGTTGATGTAGGATGCTAAGATCTAGCTGATTTGGCCACCAATCTTTATTGGTAGTACCTGAGTTGCCATTGCTCGTTAAAGAACCATGAATTACAGGACATTTATTTTCGTTGTCTTTGCTCATTTCTATTTCCTATTTTTAAGTAATCCCAAATCTATTCTAAGATCTTTTTATAAATCTAGCTAGATTAGTTTAAAAAATTTAAAGTATTTATTTATTGAATAGATTTAGATATAAATAGAGGTATTTCTTGGGTTCTTATGTTGTAATTTGGGTGCTCTACTCCAGCAAATAAGGTTTCACCATCACTTAATTCCAAGGCCATCAATCTAGAAAGACCAAATTGTAATAAAATCTCTGTGCTAGAAATTTTATCTATTTCTGCAAACACTCTTTGATTCTCTCCAACCTGAATCCAGGTTCTTTTTCCTAGCTCTTCATTGGTTAACGAAAATCTATTATTCTTAGTTTCCAATTTCAACAATGCCTTAAGGTCTTTTAATTCGCCTTCATTTTGAATAAATTCCAGCCTTACAAGCTCGCCTATTTTAATTTCTTTTGTATTGCTATTTGAAGTTATATTTTCCATTAGTATTCTGTATACAGATTTTTAATCCTTTAGTTATCTTTTACCTATTATTCAAGGGCGCTTATTGTACTTATCTTTTTTTAAGATTTAAGAATAAATCTTTTACTTTTTTATAATCTCAAATGTAAAACAAATCATTCCTATTCTGTTTTTTTTAAAAAGTATGGGAAAATAAGCTTATCTAAGGAGAAAAATATGGCAAAAGCTATTTATCCAGGAACTTTCGACCCATTAACACTTGGGCACATAGATATTGTTGAAAGAGCATTAAACCTTTTTGAAGAGGTAACTATTGCCATTGCAGTTAGTGAAAAAAAAGTACCTCTTTTTTCTTTAGAAGAAAGAATAGATCAAATAAATAATATTTTTGGTAATGAGAAAAGAATTAATGCAATTGGTTTCTCTGGTCTGATAGTTGATTTAGCTAAAGAGCAAGATTCAAATGTTCTAATCAGAGGATTAAGGGCTGTTTCTGATTTTGAATATGAATTTCAGATGGCCAGCATGAATAGAGCCATGTCTCCAGAATTAGATAGCATTTTCTTAACCCCCAAGGCTCAATACTCTTTCTTATCGTCTTCGCTGGTTAGAGAGATAGCTTCTATGGGGGGGGATGTTTCTTCTTTTGTAGATCCCATAGTAGAAAAAGATCTAAAAGAAAAATTTAAATAATCCAATTATTTTTGGCAGTAAGGGCAATAAACGGTGCTTCTTTGACCAATCTTTATTTCTTTTAATGCTTTTGAGCAATTAAGACATTTTTCTTTGCTCCTTCCGTAAACTTTTAATCGTTGTTTAAAATATCCTGGCTTGTTGTCTCCACCTACAAAATCTCTTAATGTAGTCCCCCCCTGATCAATGGATCTTCTTAGAATTAAGATTATTTCTTTAGATAGTGCCTCATATCTTTTTAGAGAGACTTTTCCTGCTTGCCTGGTAGGTCTTATTTTTGCTTCAAATAGAGCTTCAGTGGCGTAGATATTACCTACTCCAACCACAATTTTTGAATTCATAATAAAACTTTTAATCGGAGTACTTCGCTTTCTGGAGGCATAAAATAGATATTCTCCATTAAATGAATTACCCAAAGGTTCTGGCCCTAGATGCTTTAGTAAAAAATGATTGTTTGGATTGTCAGTCCACAAAAAACACCCAAAGCGTCTAGGGTCACAATAACGAAGAACTGTTTTATCTTCAAATATTATGTCTATATGATCATGCTTCTTTATCTGATCTTGTTCAGCAATCCTTAGACTTCCTGACATGCCTAAATGAATAATTAGAAACTCCTTAGAGCTCTCTAGTAATAAATACTTACCTCGTCTTTTAATTCCAGAGAAAGTTTTATTAATTAACTTATCTTTTAGTGTGTTAGTTGGTACGGGCCACCTTAAAGAAGGCTGCCTAACAACGACCGAAGAAATAGTTTTATTAAGTATATGTGGCTCAATGCCCCTTAATGTTGTTTCTACTTCTGGTAATTCAGGCACTTTCTTTAAAAATCATGCTGCGCTTTTAGTTTCTCTTAGAAACATATAAAAAGGTATTATAAATAATAAGCCAGCCAAGAGCAGGATTCCGCTAAATTTCATTATATTTGAGGATTATTTTTTTGAAGCCACTAAGTCAGTTACATTCTTCCCTGCAATAAAATCATTGATGATTTGAGCTAATTCTGGACCAACATCCTCTTGAACAAAATGTCCAGCTCCTCCTAAAGTTATAACTGTTGGATTAGGGATACGATTAACAAAATCATCTTTCATTCTAATGGTAGTTCTCTCTTCACCACCAAACGCTACTAGAAACGGTTTGTCCCATTTTTCATATACCTCTTTCCAATATTTTTCATTTTCCTGTAATTGAGTAGGTATTAAATAAGGCCAAACGTGCGCACCAGCTTTGTATTCACCAGAAGGATAAGGTGCTTCGTAGGCTCGCCTTTCTTCATCACTAAGTTGTGTATTTCCAAAAACTTCTATAATTCCTGTTATATCCATATCTTCGGCATAATATGAATGAGCTATCCATTTCGAAAACATAGACGCGCCTTGGCTTGCCGTTGGGTTTTCAGATGTTAAGGCTACACGTGATGCAGCATACAATTCATCAAAAGTAATATTGCCATGCCACCAAACAGTTAACTTAGTCATGTTTTCAAAAAGCCAAGCTGAAAAACCATCTCTAGCTACCATTCCAGTATTTGAAACAACAACTCTAGCAAATCTATCAGGTAGTTCCGCTACAACCCTCAAACCAACTAATCCACCCCAGTCTTGACCAAAATGGGTAGCATTTTTTAAGTCTAATTTAATAACAAGTTCTTTCATAACGTCTATGTGATGTTTATAGCTATAGTCATATTTTGATTTAAACTTGTCCGATTTTCCGAAACCAACCATGTCAGGAACGATTACTCTATGTCCAGCCTCTGTTAATACAGGAATCATTTTTCTATATAAATAACTCCAAGTAGGCTCTCCATGAAAAAGAATAATTGGATCCGCATCTTTGGGCCCCTCATCAAGATAATGAATCCTTAGTCCATCTATCTCCATATAGTTTGGTTGGAAAGGATAATCTTTAAGGTTCTCAAATCTTTCGTCAGGCGTTCTCATAATCCCGTCTCTTATCTCATCAGCTACAAATGTGATACTCCATATTGAAAGACAAAGGGTCAATAAGGTTTTTAAAATCTTATTCATAAAATACTACTATTTCATTTGATTGCTTATACTTATTAAGTCCTCAGGACTTAGAGATCCCACGGAAGCTTTGAGTCTTAGCATGGCAATGATGTATTCATACCTTGAATTAGAATAATCTCTTTGGGCTGCATATAAACTTCTTTCTGATTGAAGTAGATCTACAACATTTCTACTTCCAACATCGAAACCAATTTTTGTAGCTTCAAGAGAAGACCTAGACGAAACTAGCGATTGTTTTCTTGCTTTTACATTTGCAGATTGAGTCTGAACACTAAAATGGTTAGATCTTATTTCATTTATTACAGATCTCTCAGTAACAACAGTTCTTTGCTTTTCTCTTTCATATTGAGCATAGGCCTGCCTTCTCGCGGAGCTTACATAGCCACCTTGAAAAATAGGCATAGAAAACCTAATGGAGTATTGTCTATTATCTGACTCCATATCCATTTGGGGATTCGTTATAAATCCTCCAAACTTTCCTTGCCCACTGGTGCTTCGATTAACATTTCCTACTATATCTACCTTGGGTAGATGATTTGAGCCTGCTGATTTTGCATTACTCTTAGACGCTTCTTCATTAAGTCTTGCTGTTTTTAATTGAAGATTATTTTTTAATCCTATTTTTACCCAACTCTCTCTATCCATAGGAGTAGGAGGCGGAGTAGCATAATCTTCTTTAAGAGGTGAAAGCAGCGGAATAGCTCCACCAATAATTGCAGACAGAGCTTCTTTTGCAGAGTCTAATTGAGATTCTCTGACTATTGTAGAAACAACACTAGTATCATAAGCTGCTTGAGTTTCATGAACTTCAGTAATGGAAGCTAACCCAACATCATATCTTTTTTTAGATTGATCTCTTTGCCTTCCAATAGCTTGTTCTTCTGCTTTCGCAGCACCTAAAGCATCCATTGCATTCAATACATTAAAGTAGCTTGTTGCAACTCTTATCATGGTCTCTTGTTGTTGGTAAGAAAATTCAGCTTCAGCTGCTTTACTAAGAGATTTTCCTTGTTGAAATTGGAACCACTTATCTAATCTAAAAAGAGGTTGAGACAGAGAAGCAGAATGATAGTTTGAGTTATATTGATCTAAAAGGGTGTCTTCTAATCTAAACTCTTGCCAAGAAGTTTGCGCCGAAACAGAAACAGAAGGCAATAATCCCGAGAGTCCTTGAGCTTTATACTCTTTACCTGCTTTGTATGAAGCTTTTGCTACCTTAAGTGTGGGATCATTCTTCAGAGCCAGTTGATAGATATCTTTAAGGTCTTCTGTGTAAGCAGAATTTATCATTACTATAGAGCCAGCAATCAGTATAAGTTTGTTTATTATTTTCATTCTCTATCCTCTTATCAATAACGTGACCTAAAAAATTAATACTTTATGTTTTAGTATTTATATAATTAACATAGTACTATTTAAAGGTGTATTAGTTAAGTATAACACCTAATGCTGTTAATGATAAAAGGTTTTATCTATTTGCCTTTAGATAGTTTAAAAATATATATAATATTCGTTCAGTGAAAAAGAAATCTATAACAATACCCTCTAGTCCTGATAAAGACACAGTAGAGCAATTCCCAAACTCAAAGAAGATTTATGTTGAAGGCTCTGATCCTTCAATTTTAGTTCCCATGAGAGAAATTAAACAAACCTCAACAAAGAACCAAGATTCTGAAGAGGTAAATCCAGCTATTTGGGTTTATGACACTTCAGGACCTTACACAGATCCTAAAAAGACCATCAATCTTTCAAATGGATTAGATCCAATCAGAGACGGCTGGATTAAAAAAAGAGGTGACTCTGAAGAGCTAAGTAAAAGAACTTCTCTGTATGCCATTTCTCAAGCAAACGAGTCTTCTTTAAGGGAAGTTACCTTTCCAACTACACCTAAACCCAGAAAAGCTAAAAAGGGTAAAAATGTAACGCAGATGCATTATGCAAGGAAAGGGATAATAACTCCCGAAATGGAATATATTGCTATTAGAGAGAATCAAGGCTTGAAGGAAGCAAAAGCAAGAGGACTCCTCACTGAGCATCATCAAGGACAGGCATTTGGAGCAAACATTCCTGACGAGATTACTCCTGAATTTGTAATGAATGAAGTTGCTAATGGCAGGGCAATTATTCCTTCGAACATAAATCATCCTGAATCTGAACCCATGATTATTGGAAGGAACTTTAAGATAAAAGTTAATGCCAATATTGGGAACTCAGCTGTTACTTCATCTATAGAAGAGGAAGTACATAAAATGACTTGGTCTACTAGATGGGGCGCAGATACTGTGATGGATTTATCAACAGGTAAACATATTCATCAAACGAGAGAATGGATAATCAGAAATTCTCCTGTACCCATTGGTACAGTACCAATTTATCAGGCACTCGAAAAAGTGAATGGAGTTGCTGAAGATTTAACTTGGGAAGTTTTTAGAGATACCTTAATAGAACAAGCCGAACAGGGGGTAGACTATTTCACTATTCATGCAGGCGTTTTACTGAGATACGTACCCATGACCGCTGAACGACTTACCGGCATTGTCTCTAGAGGTGGATCAATAATGGCTAAATGGTGCTTAGCTCATCACAAAGAAAATTTCTTATACACTCGCTTTGAAGAAATATGCGAAATCTGTAAGTCTTATGATGTTTCTTTTTCCTTGGGCGATGGTTTAAGGCCGGGCTCAATTGCAGACGCAAATGATCAAGCTCAATTCTCAGAACTACAAACATTAGGCGAACTTACTAAAGTTGCCTGGAAGCATGAAGTGCAAGTCATGATTGAAGGTCCCGGTCATGTTTCTATGCAGATGATTAAAGAAAATATGGATAAGCAATTAGAAGTATGTGATGAAGCTCCTTTTTATACTTTGGGACCTCTTACAACTGATATAGCGCCTGCCCATGACCATATAACATCGGCCATAGGAGCAGCAATGATTGGGTGGTATGGGTGTGCAATGCTTTGTTATGTTACTCCCAAAGAGCATCTTGGACTTCCCAATAAAGAGGACGTTAAACAAGGCTTGGTTGCTTATAGGATAGCTGCGCACGCAGGTGACTTAGCTAAAGGACATCCAGCAGCTCAGATAAGAGACAATGCTTTATCAAAAGCAAGATTTGAATTTAGGTGGGAAGATCAATTTAATCTTGGTTTAGATCCTGATACTTCTAGAGAGTATCATGATGAAACCTTACCAAAAGATTCAGCGAAGGTAGCTCACTTTTGTTCTATGTGTGGCCCTAAATTCTGTTCGATGAAGATCAGCCAAGAAGTAAGAGAATATGCAAAAAGTACCGAAAAAATAGATGCTCTGAATTTAGACGAGATAGAAGAGGGCATGAAAGAAAAATCAGAAGAATTCCTTGAACAAGGTTCAAAGATATATAAACAAATTTAAAGGAGAAAAAAATGATATCTATAGGGGAAAAGATTCCTGCAATAACTTTAACAACGATGACAGAAGATGGACCCAAGCCAGTCAATACTGAGGAGTTATTTTCAGGTAAGAAAGTGGTTTTATTTGCTGTGCCAGGAGCTTTTACTCCAACATGTAGCGCACAACATTTGCCAGGCTTCGTTAGTTCTGCGTCAGAGATTAAGGAGAAGGGGGCTGATTTAGTAGCATGTATTTCTGTCAACGATCCTTTTGTAATGGCTGCCTGGGGAAAAGACAGAGGAGTTAATGAAGAAGTTTTGATGCTAGCCGATGGGAATTGTGATTTTACTTCTGCTGTTGGTTTAGAAATGGATGGTAGTGGTTTTGGACTAGGAAAAAGATCACAAAGATATGCCATGATAGTTGATGATGGAGTTGTTTCTGTATTAAGCGTAGAGTCAGGTCCAGGACTAGAGGTAAGTTCAGCTGAGTCAATTTTAGAGGTAATATAGGGTCATGGCGGAACCAATTTACGATATAGGTCAAATATGCAACCTAGATTCCTATGAGTTCTTTAAAGAAGGTCAACCGCATAAAATATTTACCAGATTAAGAAATGAAGCCCCAATTTATTGGCATGAAGAGCAGCTAGATTTCGAGCCAGGTTTTTGGGCTATAACCAAGCACGAAGACATTATAAGAATTTCCAAAGATCCTCAGACCTTCTCTTCAGCAAGAGGAGGCCATCTTTTAACAATGGGAGACCCCAAAGTTGTTGATCCTACTGCAGTTGCTGCAATTATTGGGAACATGATAGGAATGGATCCTCCTGAGCATCAAATTTATAGAAAAATGGTTTCACCTGGATTTTCTCCCAAAGCCATAAGGGCTATGGAAGATGACATAAGAAAGAAAGTTAAAGAGCTCTTAGAAAACGTTTCTGGAAAAGGTCAATTTAATTTTGTAACTGAAATAGCCGAACAACTTCCTTTATGGGTGCTTTGCGAAATGATGGGTATAGAAGAATCTCAAAGACAAAGGGTAAGGGATTTAGTTAATGATTTAACTGATGCATCAATAAATAGCAACCCAGAAAATTCTATGCAAGTTTGGGTAAATTACATGGAATTATTCAAGATGGGAAGAGACATAATTGAAGAAAGAAGAAAAAACCCAACTGATGATCTCATGAGCTTGGTGGCCAATACTAAAGTAGAAGGAGAAGGCTTGCCGCCTGAACTTCTAGATGGTTTCTTTCTCTTAATGGTAATAGCTGGGAATGAAACAACAAGAAATACTATCACTGGAGGCATGCTAGCCCTTACTGAGAACCCAAAAGAAAGGCAAAAGCTTCTTAAAGATCCCAGTCTGATTGCTAATGCAACGGAGGAAATGTTGAGATGGGTAAGCCCAGTAATCTACTTTAGAAGAACTGCCACCAAAGACACTGAGATAAGGGGACAGATGATTCAAGAGGGCGAAAAAGTAGCAATGTGGTATGGCGCTGCAAATAGAGATGAAGAAATATTTGAAGGCGGTCAGAAATTCAGAGTTGACAGAGAGAATGCAAATAAACATTTAGCTTTTGGAGCTGGCCAACATTTATGTTTAGGAAACCAGTTAGGAAAATTACAAATTAGAGTTATGTTCGAAGAGCTGCTAAAAGCTTATCCAGATATGCATTCTGTTTCTGATCCGGTTAGAGTTCCGTCAAACTTTCTTGATGCCATATCTGATCTACAAGTAATTTCTTGAGATGCTAACAAAAGCCGACGATTACCCTATTCATCAATTGCCGACTCCTATATCTGAGGTTGGTACAGAAAGAAATTTTTACGATAGATATTTCTTCAACGGCTATAGTCATGATGGAGAGGTATTTTTTGCTACAGCTTTGTGTGTGTACCCAAATTTAAACATTATGGACGGAAGTTTTGTGTTAGTAATAGACGGCGAACAACATAATTTTAGATACTCAAGAATTCTAAACCAAGAAAGGCTTGATACAAAAGTTGGCTCTTTAGAAATAAAGATAATCGAACCCCTGCATAAGTTACAAGTATCTATTGAAGATGAAGACAAAGGAATAGTTGCTGAGCTAAATTTTGAGGCAAGATTTAGTGCTGTTCAAGAACCCAGAATGACTATAAAGAACGGACCCAGAGTATCTATGGACTCAACTAGAATGACGCAACACGGCAATTGGTCAGGCTTTATTAAGTTTAAAGATAAGAAAATAAATCTTAACGAGAATAAATTCTTAGGGTCTAGAGACAGGTCTTGGGGAATAAGGCCAGTTGGCCAGCCAGATTCTCAAATGCTTGTACCATTAAAAGCACCACAATTTTATTGGTTATGGGCACCAGCAAATTTTCAAGACTTCTCTACTCATGTATATTTCGTTGATGATGAAGATGGACTTCCAACAAACCAACATTCAGTAATACAAGAAAGTTCTGATAAAGAAGCTGAAGTACTCCTAAATACAGAAAAGAAAACGGAATACCTTAAAGGAACGAGAAGAATTTCTAACTTAGAAATTAAAAGCCAAAGAAAAGATGGCTCTGAGATATCTCTAATCATAAAACCTAAATATCATATTTATATGTGCGGCTTAGGATATATGCATCCCGAATGGGGCCATGGTTTCTTTAAAGGAGAGAATGAATCTTCTTACGATGTCTATAAATTAAATGAAGATCCACATGATCCACCTTACCTTCATATTCAAGCCATATCAGAATTCTCTTTTTTTGAAGGAAGTCAGACTAAAAAAGGAATAGGGGTCGTAGAGCAGTTGTTTATTGGTCCACATAAACCAAGTGGATTTAAAGAGTTATTTGATGGTTCAAATTAGAAGTGGAAAACCTTAATCTAGAAGAGCAATTCTTAGAATATTTTTGTAAGTTAGAGGATAAAGATTATTCACTAGTTTCATTTAGTAGAATTTTTGGAGGAGCTTCCAGAGAGACATATAGAGTTAATCTTAGAGATAAAAAAGATCAAGAAAGAAAACTTATATATAGAAGAACACAAGAGAACTCATTAATTGATACTGACCAGAAGACTGAATATTTAGCTTATTCTGCTTTTCAAGATTCATTAGTCCCCGTACCAAAAATAATAACCTTAGAGGAAGACTCTACTAAATTAGGAGCTCCATTTATCATTATGGAAGAATTAAAAGGACAAGCCGCCTCTCCCTTTGATAAAGAAGCTTATTCTCCAAATGAAAAAGAGATCGGGAAGCAGTTTTGGAAGATTCTTGGGGAAATAGTAAAAAAAGAAGTTGATGACCCCAATTTAAAAGAATTCTTTCCAAGGGACAAGAATCCATCTTGGAAAAGAGAATTAGATAAATGGGTAGAAGTTATAAGACAAGATAGCCTGGGTGAGGAACCAATTTTAGAAGCAGCCATAAGGCATTTAGAAAAAAATCCTCCAAGCGAAGATGAAGATCTATATTTTGTTCACGGAGATTATCGTAACGGAAACTTTTTGTTTTTAGACAACAAAATAACGGGCATATTGGATTGGGAAATGGCTCATTTAGGAAATCCCTTAGAAGACCTTGCTTGGGCCCTCTCTCCTATATGGAGCTGGACCGATCATTCAAGACCCGCTTATCTGATTGATAGATCAGAGGCAATAAATATTTGGTCTAATACTTCAGGCTTAACTATAGATGAGAAAGAATTAGAATGGTGGGAACTATTTAGTTGTGTAAAAGGACTGGCAATATGGATTTCTGCAGGTCATGAATTTAATTCTTTTAAAAATTCAGATCCCATTAATTTATTTTCAGCTTGGCTGCCTGGTGACATCCATACCCAAATAATATTAGAAAAACTAGAAAAAATAGCATAAGAATGAAGCCTTCAATCAACATGTCTTTAGTAATTTTAGCTCAAGAGCTAAATGAAAGAGTTTCTTTGTTAGTTAAAGATGAGTATGAAGTTTCTAGATTAGGGGCTTGGGCCGGCATGCTTTTCATTGCTTCTATGAAAGTTGATGATTTAGCAGACGGCTTGTATAACGAGAACATAATGATGCTCAAACTCTTTGATTCATACAAAGAGAATCTATCTGATGAACTGCAAAAAGAAATTCAAACATTAGATGATTTGAAGCCTGACAACATAAAGGTTTCCAGCTTAGATCAATTCAATCAAAAACTTAGATCAATAATAATTAAAGCCCATAAAGAATTTGAAGAAAATGAGCTTACCTCTGCTATTGTAGAAACTTGGGAAGTTTTAAGATTCCTTCATCAAAATAGGAAAGCAAACCATCTGCTAGAGGCAATAGGGTAGTCTAATAGCTGATCGAACCAGACCAATGCGTAATATCTTTAAAGGGAATCTTTATTTCCTTATTTATTGAGATATCTAAAGCTCTAAATCCAATAAAATCTCCATAGAAGCTTTTTGGTTTTACTTGTAAATTTTTTATGCTCTTTTTTTTATTTAAGGTTACCGATCTTTTATGTTTGATAGCTTCGATAATATCTAAGGTCATAATACTTATATCTGGTTGCATTTTATTATTTTCCTAATCTTTAGCTTGTGTAAGCCATAAACGAGACAAAACACCAAGCCCCAATGATCATTGGTATAAAAGCAATTACAGGTGATAAAAACTTCAATGTAGGTCTAATTTTTCTTTCAATCTTTTTCATAAGTTTAAATAAATAATATAGATATATTATATATAAATATAATTTATATGTATATATAAATACTATGAATATATGATAAAAAGTTAAATTTAGAAGATCTTATCTTAACAAGTAGAGCAATTATTGAATATTTAGCTTAGATATTGCTATGCCGTTCTCTCCTCTAACAACATATAAAAGAAAA
>Ga0066836_10000610_pt1 | contig 17582 bp, 12 predicted proteins | sample ETNtaG_18_FD_71568 | JGI IMG/M metagenome (GOLD analysis project Ga0066836, IMG submission 71568) | Marine microbial and viral communities from oxygen minimum zone, Eastern Pacific Ocean - ETNP201302SV91 | ecosystem: Environmental > Aquatic > Marine > Oceanic | place: Pacific Ocean: Eastern... | reverse complement strand
TGAGAATGTGACAGAAGACATGGAATGTTTCCATGAGGAGATTTTCGGGCCGGTGATTACTGTTGTCAAGGCCAAGGATTTCGAGCATGCATTACATCTAGCCAATGCAAGCCCCTATGGTCTATCAAGTGCAATTTACACCAACGACCGCCTAGAAGCCTATCGATACAAGACCGGCATCAAGGCTGGCATGACTGGCATCAATAATTCGACCACAGGGGCCGAAGCTCACTTGCCATTCGGTGGTGTCAAAGGTTCAGGGAACGGAACACGAGAATCAGGTATTTGGGTCATTGAGGCATATTCCTATTGGCATGCAGTGAACGATGAACTTAGTGGTAAACTTCAGTTAGCTCAAATGGATGTCGAAGAAATCGAAATCGAAGAAGCTGAAGTCGATTGGACATCTCTGGCTTGAGGCATTCCAATGGAGATTACTCGCGAAACCGTTCGACTGGCATTGTATATCACGGGGCCATTGGTCTTGGCTTCCTATGTATTCGGCCTGTCGCGGATGACGAGTCCCAATGACTTGTGGGGTGGAATCCCAGAGTCGTGGCGGACATTGAATGTCACTTGTATGTTCATTTCTGCAACAGGGTTTCTTGTGATGTGGTGGTTTTTCCTCTACCGATGGGATGCAGCGCTTGTGGAAACTGTTCAATGGCCATGGGGTGAAGGGTCAAGTGGAGGTCACAATCGTCTCCTTATTGCATTCTTACTGATCACAATTCCATCCATGCTTTGGCTAGAACTTACCGCATTCCATATGCGATATGAAACCAGTTGGACACAATGGTTGGTCATTGGAAATCTTTGGTTGGTCTGTTTTGGTAACATCCTGTTGGGTTTGTTTGCTTGGAGTGCCCATCAACAAGGTATCGCGTCAGATTCGTTTTGGCCAGTTGCTGGCGCCTGTATGCTTGGAATCCAAGTCATCATTAATGATGGGATTCTTTGGAATCTCAAGTACCCTTGGTAGTCAATTCACAAAGATGGCCAAGGTGCGATAAAGACGCTTTTTTGTGATGTATGTGCATTAATCAGCTCCCAGTTCTTAGAATATATATCTAAAGTAAATATCTTAATCAATGGATATCCGGCCTACAATTGGATGGCAGAAGAACAAACGTGCCAGGTCCTAATTGTGGGTGCAGGTCCAGGCGGTTTAACTGCAGCAATGTTACTAGCAAAAGCAGGAATTAAAGTCACGATTATTGAGAAATCAGAAGTCGTCGGTGGCCGTACTAAGATCATTGAGAAAGATGGTTACAAGTTTGACAATGGTCCCACATTTTTTCATTACCCTGAAATCGCAGAGGAGATTTTTCGCGCGCTCGGAAAGGATGCTCATGAAGAATTGAAACTCATTCCATTGGACCCAAACTATCGCCTTGTCTTTGGAGCGGGGGGCAGTTTGGATGCAACCTCTAACCTTGACAATATGACTGAACAAATTCGCGATTTGTGTGGAGAAAAAAACGCAGATGGTTTTCGGAAATATGTGGTTGACAATCGAAAGAAATTGAAATTTTCTAGAAATTGTCTGAATTCACCATGGAAAGGGCCACTCGATCTTTTCAGCCGTCGAGCAATCAGGGTTTCCAAAGTCCTGAGGCCATGGCGCTCAGTCGCCTCCGATTTGGCCAGCATGTTCCCTGATGAACGGATGCAATTGGCCATGTCTTTCCAAACCAAATATCTCGGGATGAGCCCCTTCAAAGCACCAAGTTTGTTCACAATTCTCGCTTACCTTGAATATGAATACGGGGTTTTCCATGCAGAGGGAGGCCTTGGAACCATCACCGAACGTATGGCTGATATTGCACGTGAATTGGGAGTAGAGATACGTCTTAATGAACCGGTTGAAGAATTCCTATTTGAAGGAAAAACAGTTATTGGAGTCAAGACCGGAAAAGGCACGTATCATGCTGAACGATATGTCATGAATGTCGATTTCGCCACTGGAATGAAGGGTTTGATACCGGACAAATTGCGCAAACGCTGGTCGAATAAGAAATTGGACAAGAAGTCATACTCATGTTCTACTTTCATGCTATACCTTGGTATCGACAAACTCTACGATGTACCCCATCACCAGATTTACGCCGCCAAAGATTACCAGAAGAATTTGCGTGAAGTGACACAACACAAGGTTTCGTGGGATGATCCTTCGGTGTATGCCCAAAACGCCTGCATCACCGACCCCACTATGGCTCCCAAGGGACACTCGACAATCTACGTACTCGTCCCGGTCAGCAATCAGCATCCGGACATCGAATGGGATGATATCAAGCATGATTTCCGCGATGTTATTCTCAAACAACTTGAGCATCTCGGATTTGATGACCTCGAGAAACACATTGTTTCAGAAACCATCGTAACTCCCGATGATTGGGCTTCAAGAGATATCTACAAAGGAGCTGTTTTCAATCTCGCTCATGGGCTTGATCAAATGTTATGGCGCCGTCCACAGAATCGTTTTGAAGAATTGAAAAAGTTGTACCTGGTTGGAGGTGGGACTCACCCTGGAAGCGGGTTGCCTACTATCTTTGAGAGTGGTCGAATTACAGCCAAAATGATTTGTGCAGATATGGGAGTTATCCCCGATTGGAATGGGGAGGAGACTTGGTTCTCAGATTGGAGAAAACCGAAGTCGATTCGTAAGTTGGAATCTTAATCCCAATTTGCTTGGTCAGTATTGTAATCAAACGTGCAACTTCCACCACATGTGTCATTGATTACGCCCGTCAATAGGAAATCTTCAACCATAGAATTGACTTGAATGATGGGGGCGATTTCGTTGTGCGCCTTTCCTGCGTCACCGAGTGGTGGAGCAGCATTGGTATCCGGCATTGAATCGTAATTGCCATCCCAATAGACGATTGCAGAGCCCGTGATTGGACCATCTACTACATCGATGCCATATGGGCTCATCATCGAACCGTTTAGCATTGGAATACCAGCGGTTCTCGCAGCTCGATCGGAAGAAAGGCCTGGGACCTGAGCATCATTCACTGAAATGGTTGAAAGAATATTGAATGGCTGGATTTCACCATAGCCACTTTCTGCGAATCGCAGCCAAGTTTCAGCATCTGAAGCATCCCACATTTGCTGACATACAGCAATCAGTAGCGCTCGATCATTTCGATCAGGATAGGCTTGTGGTAGGATAAATCCGTCTGAAAAAGATGCATAATTTGTACTTCGTTCAATGAACGTTGAAAATCCTGAACCTCCAACCCATAGGGCTGCACGATCAATATCAGGGGAGAATCCTGTGATACTGGCACCATAGATGCCGCCCAGCGAATAACCCATGTAATGGACATCTGAACTGTCAACCAAGTTGGTTCCGTTGTAATATAGTTCATCTAGGTCACTACAAACGCCCTTGAATGTACGCGCCAGTGCCATTTGATTGACTAGCATCTGCTGGAGGCGATCGGATTGATGTTCGAAGTACTCAGGATTCGCTAGACCCATGAAGACTGTGTCCATGTCAGAACCGGACCAGCCATAGATATCGGTAGCTACCATTGCCACTTCGTATTCTTCCATCCAACCAATTGCCCAACTTGAGACCGTATCTCGTCCATTACCCAAGAAACCGTGACCGAATACAACAAGGGGGCCGCTTTCATTATTTTCAGCCAATACCTTGGGGATCACCAGTGTGAATGGGATCTCAGCGTTTTCAACAAATTGTGGTGTACCATTAGCATCCGTACTGATTTTGCTTGGTGGATTCTGCCATTCGAGATATTGTGGAACAGTATAGGTTCCAGTAATACGACGGAAATCCATATCTGTATCATCCATCCAATCATCGTCAACAGTTTCTACAGTGCAACCAATTCCACCTTCGCCCAATCGTTCCAAAGCATCAGTGCGCATGGACAATGTGGGTCCTACAATAGAATCAAGGGATGCAGTGTGGAATTGCCATGCATCCTTGAGGTTCTCGACATCGTGACCGGATGCATTGAGAGCCTGAATTAGGGTTGACATGGATTCCTGTCGATTTTCAACATCAGGGGCATCCGTTTGATGACCATCAAGAATTGCTTGGAACGCAACTGAAGATGTGACACCCAGTCCAGAGATACCAATCCCATAGGCCGTATTGGGTTCCAATGAACGCAGAGTTCGGATGAAAACAATCACTGCTGAATCATCATCAGCTCTTGCATCGGTTTCCACCCAATGGGCTACTTTCTCACCGGTGTCTAGGTTGAGGAGTGTGGTTGCGTGGCCTTCTTCCATCGAAACACCAATTGAATATTGATCTGCGACACCGGTTAGATTGGGTAGAGTACTGAACGCAGTCATAATTTGGGTTGAGGGGCTCATTCCATCGAGGAAGTTGAGGGATTCAATTTGGACATTTTCACCAGAATTGGAAAGTGAACCTGATACAGGCAAGGTGTTTTCTGCATAGTTTACTCGAAGTCCAGTCACAGTTGAATTATCTTCAATCAAGAATGCATCAGAGGGGAAGGGTAGCATACAGTGAAGCGGATTGAGATTGTCACATCCAGTGGTATGGTCTACTGCGATGACGGTGGGCAATGTCACTTCGGGAATATCTGCTTCACCATTGTCAATGGCCTCATTTTCACTTGATTGTAAACAACCGGGAACAACAAGCATCAAAATCAGGAATAAGGCGGTCAATTGTCGATTCATAGCGCCGCGAGATGGCACAGGATTATGAAATGGACTTAGAGCAATGTAGCATCAAAGAATGGTTGAACCACATTCAGGACACTTCATTCCAGGAAAGAAGGCCCCGGGCATAAAGCCACATTCTGTACAAATTGAAAGCACATCGTCGTACATGAAATTGGCACACCCCCTAGAGATATGAACCCCTATGGGGTTCGCAGCGAAGTATATGGTGGGCAGGCCATCGACGATGGATGCGGGGGGCTGAATATGGGGGACAAGATACCGCTGCCTATGAAGAAAGGCTTCGGTGGAACCGACCGCATCGATGCATGGTGGAAAGGGCCCACTGCAATGGCCTTCTATCTTGGAATCATGGTCGTGTATGCAACTTGGCGCGGCTTTATGGAGGCTGATTTTTGGATATTTTCTGAGTTTGGCCGCTCAGCTGGAGAACAGACTATGGCCATCGAAAGTAATGGTAGCCATGTTCTGAGTCCATTGTTTAGCCCTCTAATCATACCCGATGAATATAGCTGGATGCCAGAAGCGATCTGGTGGTTATCACCTGCCATGTTCATCCTAATCTTCCCTGCGGGATTCCGGGGTACTTGCTATTACTATCGTAAGGCGTACTATCGCGCCTTCTTCCAACATCCTACAGCTTGCGCGGTTAGCAAACCATGGAACTCTTACAAGGGAGAAACTGGATTACTCATCGTTCAGAATTTACACCGTTACTTCATGTATGCAGCATTGGCATATCTGCCTATTTTGTCATACGATGTTTGGCTTTCTATCAACTTCCATGACCCCGTAACTCATGTTCACAGTTACGGCATTACTGTTGGCACCCTTGTATTGTTGCTCAACGTTATCATGCTCACTGGGTACACACTTGGCTGTCATGCATTCCGCCACATTGTCGGTGGTGGTAGCAACGATTGGACTTCCTCGGGCATATCTCGCCTCAAGTACAAATTGTGGAAATTTAGCACCAAATTGAATGAACACCACAAAGATTGGGCGCTCTATTCATTGTTTGTAGTGATGTTTGCAGATTTCTATGTCTACGCATGTACGGATCCAATGTTCGGTTGGATTGACTATGTATTGTGGGGTGGCTAAAATGAGTGAAGATTACACAATCCACGAGTACGATGTCGTGATTATTGGTGCGGGTGGTGCAGGCCTTCGTGCAGCAATTGAAGCCACTCGACAAGGTGCATCCGTTGCTGTCATCTGCAAATCGATGCTAGGAAAGGCACACACTGTGATGGCAGAAGGTGGCGCAGCAGCCGCATTGGCGAATAAGGATTCACGTGATTCTTGGGAAACTCACTTCCGTGACACGATGAAGGGTGGAAAATATCTAGGAGATTGGCGCATGGCCGAAATCCATGCGAAGGAAAGTCCTGATCGAATTCGAGAACTCGAACAGTGGGGTGCAATCTTCGATCGGACCCCTGACGGACTCACCAACCAACGCAACTTCGGTGGGCACACCTATCCACGTTTGGCCCACATTGGAGATGCCACTGGTTTGGAATTGATACGCACACTCCAGGAACGCGGAATCCACACTGGAATGGAGGTATTCATGGAATACACCGTCCGTCATCTGTTCAAGACAGATGGGCGAGTATCTGGTTGCTTTGCATACAACCGTGTAGATGGTTCCCTTCATGTTTTCAAGGGCAAGACTACCGTCTTGGCAACGGGTGGAATTACTCGCTGTTGGGCAGTTTGTTCAGGGTCTTGGGAATATACTGGTGAGGGACACGCACTAGCATACTGGGCAGGTGCAGAAATGGGAGATATGGAGTTTGTCCAATTCCACCCGACAGGAATGATTTGGCCTCCCAGTGTAAGGGGTATTCTCGTAACAGAAGGTGTTCGTGGTGAAGGTGGAATGCTGACCAATTCAGAGGGTAAAAGATTCATGTTCGACTATGTCCCTGAAATGTATCGTGATGAATTTGCAGATACTGAATCCGAAGCAATGGATTGGGTCGACTCAATAGTCGCAGATGAAACTCCAACTGCCCGCCGTCCCCCTGAGTTGTTGACTCGAGATGTCGTTGCAAAAGCGATCAATTCTGAAAGAGAGGCGGGTCGGGCAAGCGAACATGGTGGTGCCTATCTCAACATTTCATGGAGACCCGAAGAACAGGTCAAGAAGAAGTTGCCTGGAATGTATCACCAATTCATGGAATTGGCTGCAGTTGACATTACGAAAGAGCCCATGGAAGTTGGTCCAACCGCCCACTACGTCATGGGTGGCGTCAAAGTAGATCCAATCACTCAGGAATCGACGGTGCCAGGCCTCTATGCAGCCGGAGAGGCTGCCACGGGTCTTCACGGTGCCAATCGTCTTGGTGGAAACTCACTTTCGGATTTGATTACGTTTGGAAAGCGAGCGGGTCAATATGCTGCCGAAGCTGCAAAGAGCATAGATGGATTTGCTGAGATTGATGAAGATGAAATCAATCGTATAATTTCAGAAACACTTGCCCCCCTTTCACGGGAGGGGGGTGAAAACCCTGCCAAGGTTGTTGAAGATCTCAGAGATATGATGCAGGATAAGGTCGGAATTATTCGGCAGGGCAAGCAATTGAAAGAAGCCCTCGATGAACTTGAATCATACCGTGTACGTGAAGCCGCAACATCTCCTGGCGGGACACGAATTTACAATCCCGGTTGGCATCAAGCATTGGAAATTGGTGCAATGATTGACATCAGCCAAATGTGTGCTTTGGCCGCACTGGCAAGGGAGGAAAGCCGTGGTGGTCACACCCGCTTAGATTTCCCCACCCCAGACCATTCACATTGGGGTAAAATCAACAGTGTCATCACAATGGGCACCTCTGGGGGAATGGAATTGAATCATGTGACGTATCCACCCATCCCTGATCACTTGAAGGGATTATTGGATGCTGATGATTTGCATGAGGAGGAGTAATCATGTCTGAAGATGTAACATTCCGTGTTTTCCGGGGAGAACCTGATGATGAGGGCGTCCCCAATGGTGAGATGGTGGATTATACAGTTGAGATGGATGAGGGCATGGTTGTTCTAGATGTCATTCACCGTATTCAAGCAGAACATGCCCCTGACATATCGTGTCGCTGGAATTGCAAAGCTGGGAAATGTGGTTCTTGCAGTGCAGAGGTGAATGGCAAGTCTCGTTTGATGTGTATGACAAGAATGGAAGACATCATGGAAGAAACGCCAGAGAACACCCCGGTCGTTGTCAAACCAATGCAGGCATTTCCCTTAACCAAAGATTTGGTAACCGATGTTCAATGGGCGTATGATCTCAACAAAACAATCCCACCACTCAAAGGTCCAGAAGAAATGGATTGGAAATTTGATCAAGTTGAAGCAGACCGTGTTCAAGAATTCAGGTCTTGTATCGAATGTATGCTCTGTGTCAATACCTGTCACGTGATGCGTGAACACCAACTCTTTGACGAATTCGCAGGTCCACGCTTCTTCGTTCGATTGGCCAATCTTGAGATGCACCCGAAGGATGAAGAAAACAGACTTGAAATGATCAAAGATGATTTTGGATTGGGTTATTGCAACATCACAAGATGTTGCACAGAGGTATGTCCAGCTGGAATCAATATTACCGACAATGCAATCATCCCCTTGAAGGAACGAGTTGTGACTGAATATTATGACCCCCTAGCAATGATTGCCAAGAAGTTAGGCCTTCGAAAGTAATTGCCACTAATTGATTAATAATTGAATTAAAAAAAGCCCGCCAGAGGCACCGAAGCGCCTCTGACGGACTTGTGTGTCATCTTGTGTTTTCCGAATCAGAACCTTTTGTTTCTAATCAGAGATGGTCGACTCGCTGCTTCTTGACGTTGGCCTTCTTGATCTGGCCTTTCGCCTTCAGCCACGACGGCGCGGACGCCGGCGGGGTCACCATTTCGGTCCAGCCCTTGAAGACGTGAACACGCTTGGTGCCACGTTCTCTTAGGTGGATGTCTGTCGCGCCACGAGTGGCTGCCTTCAAAGCCGCGCCACGAGGCTGGCGGCTTGCGAAGACCTGGCTTGTGTCTGCTCCGTTCTTCATCAGAACGAAATATTTCTTTTCTCCCATGAGTTTCACCTCGATTAGCACGCATTCTAGAACCTCCTTAAGGATTACCCTGCCTAAACGCTATACTGCGCCCCAAATAGGTGCTTTTCTGATTTTTCGAGAATGTCCAATAAGTAAGCTGCTGCACCATGAAAACAGAAATTCGGGCACTGTAAATCAGAATAATCTCTGTCGATGACATTGTGTCAAGCAGTGCAACGTTTCAAGCTGACATCCACAGATTCTTCCAGCAACTGGGTCTGGGGAACATCTCCAAGAAATTCGTGGAAAGTCACTGATGTTGGGAAGAAATATTTTGAAACCACACAAATCACGCGCTATGTAACAGAATCGAAGAATCGATGCAATGTAGGCTCGCGATCAAATTGAATGGTGGGCATTGATTGTTTGTAGATTTGTTCAGGATATGAGATGAAATTTGACACCCTAATAATCATTAATCAATAAATAATAACTCATTCTTCTTCACGAGAATACTCTTCAATTTGTTGCGGATTCTCTAACCGATATATGTTAATTTGTTCTTGTGTCCAACCTGCTTCAAGCAAATCTGCATCACTCCATTCTTGTGATGTGCTCACTTGTATTCCTGCCATCTCAACCAGAATTTCGTCTGAAGTATTTTCATCACTCTTCGCCCAAATTTCATCTGACAATACATCATCATCCTCAACGACAATCTCTTCTCGGCGTCCAATTAGAAGTACAGTAGCAGTAATAATCAGAAGAAGAACTGTTGAGATTACTGCCAATATCATTGCCGAGGATACGTCCTCCTCCCCTAGATTGGTGGTGTTATCTTCATTCATTGGTAATGGAATTGCCTCGCGCGCGCGTAGGATAACTGAATCAGATATCGAAAGTGAAGTTTCATCAAGGCAAGCAAAATAGAGTGTGTGATTCCCTTCATCTTGTCCGGGTGGGGTCCATTCTTGCACCCATAAACCTTCATTTTCAGGATGATAGATTTGTGAAAATAATGTGATCTCATCTTCATCTTTTAACAAAATAGAACATTCCATGTTTTCGATCCCATCTTGATCTGAAATTTTGACCATTAGCATTGACGAATTACCTGCAGTGAATTCTGTTGGCATATCTGAGAAGTCCAGTTCGGGGGTAGAACCTTGTAATTCGAAAATCAGAGATTCAGAAATGCCAGTGATTTCATCGATATCTCTGAGATTCACGACCAACTCTACTGTCCCCAATGGCCAAGTTAAGAGATATTCTGATTCGAGTCCCATTCGATAATATTGGGTGTGTTGTCCGGTTCCTGGCGTACAAAGTGCTGGCGGAACCCCCTGTTCAAAGAAAATTGAACTAAATGCACTAGATGGGGGGCCGTCAGGACCCAAACTGATACCTGCGTACTGTATGGGGCGCCCCCCTGTAATTCCAACCCAAATATCCGTACCTTCCGCACCACGATTTATTGTATTCGCCAATGTGTCATTCACACACAACGTAGGTGTCGAAATTTGAGGTGGTGTCAAGAATACAGGGCGCGTCCAAGACCACTCCATTTCAGCCCATGTACCACTAGTGATCTTTGTCGTGATGGTTGCATCTCCCGATTCAAGACCGGCTGGTGCTGTGGCGAGATAACCGTTCAACAATTGAGAGCCACTTCCGGGCCAATCGATGGTCGTCTCAATTGGATAATTAGAATCAGGATCATCTTCGTCAATGATTTGTATCTGTACATGATCTTGCGCCCCATCAAGATAGGAACGCCCGTCGTCGATTGTCAATTCTGCGGTCGGCGCCAAATCAATCGGTGAAAGGCTACGATTTGACCATTCAATTCCATCCACTTGGAGGGTGATTGAAACTGATTCCAGTGAGCCACCAGCATTTGGATTCCAAGAACTCTGATAACATGTTTGACTACCACTTGAACTGGATTGAATCGGAGTTCCCAGTAGGATACCATCGACAAGAATCGTGGGGATCTCAGTGATATTATTGTGGTCTATGTCAATTACACAAGCCGTCATGGCGTGCTCCCGACCACGTACCCAACCGGTGTTGCCATGAACAGGGGGGTCAATACCCAACCATGGAGCAAGGTCTGCACCCTCGACATGAACTCCATACCAAGTTGCACTCGCATCTGTGATATTGAATGCAGCAACCCAATATGCATCCGTATCCAAGTTCTGAAGATCACTCACCTTCCAGTGTAAATCGACATTGTCAAAGGGGGCATCAATAGGCAAAGAAATCGCAGCGGTCCAAATCGAACCATCCCCCTGCGAGGTTGCTGCAATTGGTGTGTAGCCAGAGTCACTGGAACTGTTGTAGCGCCATGAGAGGGTCGCCCCTTCAATACCAAAATCATCGCTTACTTCGACTCGACAAATAACAACACCTCCACGGGTCGCAATGGTTGTTGAACAGGTTAATTCATCAATGACTGGAGGGGAATTGATCTCAATGTTTAGCAAAGCTAGATTGTTATCTACAATCCGTTCAGGATACGATTCATCCGGTATCCAACGGACAAGAAATTCTACGAATCCGGTTCGGACTGGTGTGACGTTTACGGGGAAGATTAGTCGACTACCGGCATCATTCCCACCAGGGATGTTCATTGAATAATTGGCGAGAAGGAGATTGTTCTGTCTGTCACGAACTTCAAGGAAACCTGTAGCGGTCCCTGGGGCGAGATTTTCCAAGAGAATTTCGAGAGTCCCGTTTTCTCCGACGGACAATCGATTCGGTGCGCGTACTTCAGAGACATTGACATCGTGTAACCGATCTCCAAATGCAGCCATCTTTGGATCACCCACAACAGTGCCCATCCAAGAGAGCATTGTATTGGATGCAGCATAACATTCGGCCATTGTGTACCCATTACCATAGCAAGAGAGAAGTTGTTCGGGATTTGAAATTGCATCAAGATATGGTTCGTAGACATACCCTTTGACACCGGAAACGCCATCATCGAGTAAATCGGCAACCAAACTTTGTCCATAACTGGAATTGAAGATGAATGTGCGTCCACCGGTGCTCACAGCTGTTTCAGCAATACTTCCATCTAGCCATGTGAAATGAGGTATTATTGGATAAAGTTTCAATGTATCAAAGAAAATTGAACCGTTGTATGTCCCGTCAGAAAATTCTGCAACTTGGCGGACTGCGAAACTCGTTGCTTGCATACTCGGGCGGAATCGAAGTTGCCTATTTTGCCAATCATCTGAAAATGAACGAGGTTCGGACCTATTGGTGGAAAGTGTGGTGCCATTTGCATCATATGTTTCTACCTCTAACCACCAGTCACCTTCGACCCAGCCTTCTCTCATCGAATATCCATCAAGAACCCAAGCGTGGTTTCCATCAAGTGGGTCACCGGACCCCACTAAGTTGGCAGTTTGTTCAACATAGGTTACCGAATTGTTAGTTGAATTGAAACTAGGGCAAATCCATACAATTTCATCATGAATATCTTCAACTTCTTCACTTGTCAATGCAGCATCCCAAATCTGAACCTCATCTATGGCCCCTGTGAAATGAGTATTGCCAGCACGATTGACGCCAAATTTGTAGATCTCAATACTGTTTACAGTGCCGTTAGGTACACTCTGATTGAGAATCTCCACTCCATCAAGGTAGAGTATGACACTGTCATTCTCAAATGTAGCGACCAAGTGTTGCCAAATTGTCGGGTCGACGGTTCCAAAACTGTACGAGTTGTTGTGGTATAACTCCCAGTTACCTGGACTCCCTCCCCCTGTTTGAATTTGGAAAGAATTGTCATCTCCAGCTACATCGTTGACTGCAATTGCTGATGAATGTCGCGCTTGACCCGTATGATTGGCTTGAACCCAAAGACTGACTGTAAAATCTGTGACCGAATCTTCAACATCGATTCGCGCCTCATCGTCAATTCCATCAAAGAAGGCACAATTGCCCAGTACGCAAGTTCGCCATTGACTTCCATTGGTGCCTGTGAAGTTGAGATGAGCAGTTCCTACAGAATCATTGGCAATATCTCCACTGCTTTCATCAAATTCCCAGTGGTGAATTAAATCAGATTCGCGTACTGGAAAACTACTACCGCGTGTCAATACGTTATTTGGAACGGTTTGTTTTGAGATGCCGGGCCCTTCCCATTTGAGTTCTAAACCTGCATATCCACCGTGTTCAAAAAATTCGGTGCGAAGCCGGTGTTCCCCCGCATCTAACCAAGCAATACCAGATCGTTCTTGCATAGCATGGTGACCTTGATTGTCAACAATTTCTACATCATCAATCCACAATTTTGAACCATCGTCACTGCGTAGATAGAACGTCCAATTACCGTCTGTCGGTACGTGAATGATTCCACTGTGCCTTGCACTCCAATACTCAAGGAAGCGACTGTCCAGCCCCGTCCAAGCGTTTTGGGTGGATGGCCAATCGAGATTAGGCTCGTGTCGAACGAAGTCAGGAGTTCGTCCAGAGAGGTTTACCATTGTGCTAGAATTGTATGTGACTCCATTATTGTCAAAATATTCTGCAAGTAGTCCATTGGTTGTAGCCGCATCATTGGCTCCACAAGGTGCATCTTCAAGGCGCCCTTCCATGGCCGCATTTCCATTTCTTTTTGTTTCGGTTTGCCGGGCCCACCACCATTGTTCACCTGGTGAAAGTGAAGGGCCAACCCCATCCCAATACCGTGAGCCAGTCGACCAACTTCCATCTGATGTATCATAACCAGCATTCGCCAATTGATTGTCGCCCCAAGAACCATCATTACTTCCCCAGGCTGCATACATCGAGACATTTTCCATATTGGTGACATAAGTACTATTTTGATTGAAATGGACTGGGAATCCCATATTCGTCAGTGTTTCATTGGTTGTGTAGAGTAAATCATTCCACCACTTGTACCCGGATCCATTTCGATTGGTGGCCAAATCCAGAACGCTCAATCCATGCTGCCCTAGGCTGTTGTTGGCTTTGGAAATCAAACCCAATGCAGTTTCGACATCATAACCGGTCAATCGTGTAACGAGATAATACCCTTGTTCATCCCTTTGAAATTGCTTCAATTCATTTCCTGCAGCAGGACCATAGTTTGAATTCGCATACCAATCGGCAAAAATTGATGTGGCATATGGCCCATTGATTAAACCTAATTCTGAATCAAAGGACGCTCGGGAATTGGTGCCACCATTGACTCGAAGAGGAACACCCTTGGTGGTGACTAGGACATTGAGTTCTGTGAGGTTACGATCTGAAATCATTTGAGAAATAGGTTCGGAAAAATAGGTAGTAAATTGATTTGAGTTGATGGTTTCTCCAGTGGGAGTGCTTTCATTTGTAAGCAGCAAGACACGCTCAGGAGGAATATCTCGAGCCACAGCGAAGGCCGTTCCAATCGTTCGACTGACCTCACTTTGGTTGTTGATAATGACTGCTACATCACTGTAATCGGCCAAAGTTTGATGCGAAAATGGTTCGAGTACTGCAATGTCTCGAAATGGGGCCTCCTCCCATGCGTCCACGTGCGATCTCGCTTCCTCTGGAAGCGATACTGCGGCCCAACTCTGCAGTGAGAGTAGGAGGACGAGGGTGATTGCAATCCGGGACCGCACGATTTGTCACCCTTGCTCTGAACTTTTCACCGTGTCGGCATCATGACAAGCGGCACCATAGGTGCCGTAGGGGATAAATCTCGCAAATCTGGCGATGGGCATAAAGCCCACCGCCCCCCCCTGTCAATGTATGGCCGACGTCATCATTGCTAGACAGTGCCGACATTCTTTGTTGCGAGTTATCCCCGGTGACCTGACACGTTACGAAGCACAAGTTGCAGTTACTTGTGCCAATAATCGCCTTGCAGGTCGTGAAGGATTGGATGCTAAAATGCACACGGCAGCCGGTGAAGAATTACGTGCAAAATGCGTTGAAATCGGCAAGGTACAGCGAGCACAGAATTTGCAACCTTGTCCTGTTGGTACAGCTGTGACGACTTCTGCTTACAACCTCCCACAGGAACACTTGATTCACGTGGTGGGTCCCGATTGTAGGAGGCCCAGTCAGGATGAGGGGCGCCGTGAACTCATCGCCAAATCATACGATGCAATGTTTGAGGAAATTGCTGCATTGGGCAAAGTGGAAACAATAGTTTGCCCTCCGCTTTCGATGGGAATTTACGCATATCCGCACCGTGAAGGTGCTCGAATGACAATGGAAATCTTACTCGGTTGGCTCGATGCAGAAGAAGATCCCGGTGTCGGCGATTTTGTATTACTTGTCAATGATGAAAATTTCGTGAAAAATTTGAAAACGGTATATCGTGAATCCGAAGATCAATTTCCAGGCGTGGATTGCACTCGAAAATATCGAAAACGACGTTACTGATGCACACGTGATCTAGCGGTTATGATGTATGGTTCCCAACCATGCCACCCGAGTTCAAATCTCGGCGTGTGCACTCAAAATAGGGGTTCTTCGTAATCATCGTCAGAAAGTGTTCGCCACAATCCATCGGGCACATCATCGTAGACACCGGCATATGGATCGTCGCTAGTAATCACCTTCTTGGGTTTCACCAAGGCATTCAATGCCTCAGGCTTGAACTTCCAATAATGGATTCTCCACTCTCTACCATCCCAAAGAGTTGTTTCTTCGGATTCAGTGGTTAGTAAATCATAATCTTGGAACATATAGAACAAGTTTCGATCCGTTGGTTCAAGGGCATTGTCGATGATTCGGTCATAAAATCCAAAAAAACCGAGAGCATGTTCAGCCATACCTTCTGCAGTCATGGTCTCCATATCAGGGTCGATATGGGTCTGGATAGCGGCAGTCAATGATGCAAGACTCATTCCCATCTATTTGACCTCCAACAGCGAATTCGCTTCTCGCCGGATGATACATGGGAGCAGGCGGACCTATTTCAACAGTTGGCGGCTTCCGCCCCGTAGGGGCGTACATCTGGTCGTTTCGTCACGATTAAACGGTTGATTCCACGCGCTGAGAATATGACCGAGTCCGTAGAGGGGACGTTTCTCGGCTTGCCCGAGAATGAAGGGCCCGCCGATGTCACCATTCTTTCCGTTCCATATGAGTTGACCACATCGTATGGACAGGGCACATGTGATGGACCCAGTGCAACAATTCAGGCTTCGGCTCAAGTTGAGTTATATGACCCACTTCTTCCCAAAGATTTGCCTTGTGGTTTCAATCTACATACAGCCCAACCTTGGAATGGTGAGGGGGGCAGTTTGCAAGAACAATTGTCCGGGATTACCAATTATTTATCTCAACACGAAGCATCTTTCCCAGTCATCTTAGGTGGGGAGCATGGGATGTTGCCCGCTATCATGCAGGCGATTGCGAAGAAAATAGATCTTAATGAGCTAACACTGATTCAAATTGATGCTCATGCTGATTTACGTGATGAACTTGAAGGAGATCCTGATAGCCATGCTTGTGCAGCACGTCGTTCATTGGATTTGGGTGTGGGAAAAATTTTGCAGATTGGTATCAGAGCATTTGCTCGAGAAGAGGCACAATTTGTGTCTGAAGATCAGCGTGTTGATGCCTGGTTGGCTAGGGACGTTCTAAACCCGTGTGGAGGCGAAAAAATATGGCTCGATTGGTTGAACACATTGTCTAAAATTGAAGGACCCGTTTGGTTGACGCTGGATATCGATGGTTTGGATGCAGCTTATGTTCCTACAACGGGAACACCCGTTCCTGGAGGGCTCACCTTTTGGCAAGTCATTCAAACAATCGAAACAATCGCCAGTGCATCTGGAATACAGTGGGTTGGGGCTGATGTCAGTGAAATCGTTCCAGACCCACACAATCACGTAACTGAATTTACCGCAGCAATGTTGGCTGCCAAAATTGTGGCAGCTCATCTCGCTCGACGATTGGAGGACGAATCATGAAACCAAAAGGTCGTCATATCACACTTGATTATTCAGGTTTCAAAGGTTCGGGGGACTGGATTCTCAGTATTTTACAATCTGCAGTTTCGCGTTCTAAGGCAAGGGAAGTTCATGCCCACGTCGAACAATTTGATGGTACTAAAAGTCCACCTGGATTTGCTGCTGTGGTCCTTATCGATGAGAGTCATGTCAGTGCACATTGCTATGCAGATGAAGGAATATTGGCGGTCGACTGTTTTACTTGTGGTGGTGTTGATCCGGCCCTAATTGCAGATGATATCCATGGGCAATTGACTGCTGCAATACCGTCAATCAAATTGATTCAAAGAACAGAATTGGATCGATTCGTAATGGAGGGGTGAAATGCGAGATTTTGTTGAACGTCATTTCCGCCATTTCAATGCTGGCGAGTTAAGGCGATGCTCGTCTTCACTCTGTGAATTCGTTGATGGAGGGGGCCGATTGATGGTTACTCTAGCAGGTGCAATGAGTACCGCTGAAATCGGACGAAGTCTGGCACCAGCAATTCGGCAAGGAAAAGTTCACGCAATTTGTTGTACCGGCGCGAATCTGGAAGAGGATTTATTCCACCTTATCGCGGCTTCACATTATGGTGATATCCCAAATTGGAGAGATTTATCACCTAATGAAGAATCCCAATTGAAAAATCGAATTACCAATAGGACTTTGCCGGAGGAAAATGCGATACGAAAAGTTGAATCCCAATTGGTTTCTTTATGGGAAACCTCAACTGGAAAGTTGCCTCATGAATTCCTCTATGAACTCATTCAGGAAGTAGACACAGACGCCAACCCACGAGATTCGTGGCTGCTGGCAGCAGCTGAACACAAATTACCATTGTTTGTCCCAGGGTGGGAGGATTCAACACTTGGCAACATCTTTGCTGC
>Ga0066836_10000609_pt1 | contig 17584 bp, 9 predicted proteins | sample ETNtaG_18_FD_71568 | JGI IMG/M metagenome (GOLD analysis project Ga0066836, IMG submission 71568) | Marine microbial and viral communities from oxygen minimum zone, Eastern Pacific Ocean - ETNP201302SV91 | ecosystem: Environmental > Aquatic > Marine > Oceanic | place: Pacific Ocean: Eastern... | reverse complement strand
TTCTTCGTGATCTTTATTACTCGCACCCAGGGATGACAAAATCGCCCGGGCATTGGGGTCTGCAATCCCATAGGCCAGGGATACAACAGATAAGACGTAGAAGGCGGCTATCCCATAGTGAACGTAACTCAGCGGTGCTCCAGCATCCCCGCCGAAGTTTGTCCAACCCATCGGCCCCAGATTGTCTGAGACAGCTCCTGTGAAGTTTTTCGCCGAATTGTCATCGATCTCGCTGAATGTATGGATCTCGAAGACAGGCATAGAATCCGTACTCCCTGCAGACAAATCAGGATTCACTGACCCCGGTCCACGGGTGTCCAAATGGAATGTAACCTTGGCTTTCCCGTACATTATGGCTGTCGTTACCGGCTCAACCTTCAGGTCGATGTTTGCTTCTAGATAGACCGGAAGCGCGCCTGGAATAACGTCTACGTAAGTGGAGGATCCAATCAGCTTGCCTTGAATCTGTGTGTCTGCAGGCATGACATTTACAGTGTGCTCAACCATTTCGATTCCCTTGTAGGTCGTCTTGCTGCCTACTTCTGTGGTTGTCACTGCGTAACCAGCTACATTCAAGCTGAAGGGATCGTTTGGAGTTGCCAAGGATCCAGCGGTACCCATCAGAGTTGTGTCGTTATTTCCTACATGCCCGGTAAGCAGGCCACTCGCCCCCTCTTCTCGGTGAGGGGCCCTCCAAGTCAGGTACTCGGTCATCCCGTAAACCTGACCAGCTTCGCATTCCAGGTCATAGCCGAGGAAGTCGCCATTTGAGTCGTAGTCAAAGTCGCATAGGCCGTTACCGTCTGAGTTGATGTATCCCTGAGCCATTCTTTGCCCAATGGAGTCGCCTCTGGTGCTCATCTTGTAGACCGACCTATCGCCCGTGCTAATGTCCGGGACCCAGGTATCATTGTCATCAGTCGATGTGCCCAGCCCGTCAGAGTTCACCAGTGGGTTATCATCAACCCAATGCGCCGAACCATAGTATGTGTCGTTCGTCTCGAGGCTGTTCCATGAGAAGAATCCGAAGTAAGAGCTGACTGCATCGTCCCAACCATAGAGCCAGTTGCTGATAGGCATCGAGTAGTAGGGGGTGTTTCCTGTGACGAAGTTCAGAAGAACCGGCATAACTGTGTCGAAGTAGAAGTTGGATACCCAGTCCCTCAGTGCTCCTGCTGCTTCTTCAGAAATCCCATACAAGGATGCGACGTAGGAATCGTCCCAAACATGCTGAACACCATTCGAATCTGGCAATGACATCCCCGAAAGCTCACCATACATGAATGGCCCTGGGAATGACGATTTGAGTCCAATATCCGGATCATTCAAGATGAAATCAGACTGCTCCTGCGTAAGGCTCGCCATTCCAGCAAAATTTCCCCTGTTCAGGCCAATTGGGATGTATACCCCCCCCAATGGATCATAGTCCCCGAACGAAGTTAACCACCAATCGTTCGAGTTCATTGTGCCCTGATTGCCCGTAAGAATCAATTCGAACTCGGTCGCTGGGGTGAAGCCTTCCAAATCCAGCCCCACCCAGGGAACGATATAGTCCCCGAGTTGAATTATCGTAAACAGGCCAATTCCATAGGTTTCTTGCGCTCCCCCGTAATCCCCGTCCTGCAGTGGAAGCAAGAAACCTACAACCATTCCCGGTAGAGGGATTCCGCCGATTTCGTAGGAGGTCAGCATCCCCACGGTTTCGTTAAAGAGTAGGTTTTCCAGCACCTGGGGGTTTGTCATAGTGTTGACTCCACTGACCTCTCTGAACCTCTCCAAAAGCTGAGGAGTTTGGTTGTTTATCTCTGCCCCTCCGCCGTTCTCGACGAACTTCGAAGCAGCCAATGAGTAAATCGCCCAGTCCATATGGGCTGCCAAATCCCCGGAGTAACCATACAGGGCCGATCTGGCAGCTGTCACAGTCTCGTTTGGAGCTCCCATCCCTGCAATCAAAGCAGGGCCAATTGGGTCGGTCATGGAAATTCCATTCCCATGCCCATCTTCTGCGGTATAGAATATGGACTCAATTACGGACGCTTCGAAATCTCCGGAGACCATCGATCCATCGAGTCCACTCTGGTTTAGTGAGGCTTGGTAAGAGCCCATTAGAACCTGGCTTTCGGCACTATAGTTGCTTGCTGCCTGACCGAATGACGGGGGCCCCCCGCCCGCAGCGACAGCCATAGCCTGGATGTCTTCCGAGGCCCAAATGCTCGGGGCTCTGTTGGAAAGATCAAATTCAATCATCTTGGATGCGAACATAGCCTTTGCGAAGATTTCCCCATACTCAATCCCACTACCCATGCCAGCAATTCTCTGTGTGTTCCAGAGGATGTTGATCTGATTGACCACGGTATCGCCTGATACGGAGGAGTGACTTACTCCCCCATCGTCAGTCCAGGTGCAATCTGCACACCACTCGAATGTCTCGTACCCCGAATATGTTATCGATCCCTCGTCGTAGTCGAAGTCCAGGATTTCCCTAGTGGTATTCTCGTAGTAGATGAACGGTCCTACCTTCTCATAGGTCGGATCAACAGAATCGTCTGCCAAGATCTCCTCTAGATTCGAGATTGAGTTTGCGAAGTACGTCTTCTCGGATGAGACGTTGATCCAGTCATCTCCGAAGTCAGCCGTGTAATCCTCATTCCCATCATCATCCAAGCCATCATAGCTGCTCGCAACTGTGTCTGCTACGGATCCTTCAATCAATCCGTCCACAGCCCCCGTCACGGCTATCCCTACGTTCACTAGTAGAAGTAGCGCTCCAATTGCTATTGCGATAATTCCCTTATTCTCATTTAGCATGAACTTCCGACACGTGACCTAGGAATAAACCATTACACTAGGTTTAGTCAGAGATATCAGATGTCCAATGGCTCACTGTTCACTAGACAAGGTTCATTTTCATCCCCACAGGCGTCAACACAGGGACCCGTAGCTCAGTTGGTTAGAGCGCTCGGCTCATAACCGAGTGGTCATCGGTTCAAATCCGGTCGGGTCCACCAGCAATTAATACCCAATATATTGACACATTTGGGGCCCGACTTGGGCGAAGCCTCAAATACGGTTCAAGCGGAGGATTTTGTGATGAGTGCATCGTTTAGAGTCCCTCTGATGATACTGGTCGTCTATTTCATGAGCCTTTGCTCGGGTGCAGCGGCTGTTCAAGCACAGACTTCTCCAGACGTTTCCCTAACTTGCGATCAACCAGCACCAATCGAGGTTTACCCGGGAGCACTACGTTCTACGATAATCTACTGCACCCTCACCAATCCCACTACATTCTCTGAGAAGGTGGACCTGACATATCAACAAGGAATTATTTCCGTAGCAGGGCCCGGTTCTGCCACCGTTCCTCCCGGCGACACATCTTTCCAAGTTGCTGCCAGGGCCGATCTGAGGCAACCAGAGGGTCAGCAGGTAGTAACAATCACTGCTACTGTGACACAATGGAATGGTGCTCCAGTTACGGCTGCAACTTCCCCAACGGAGGCTAAGGTGATGACTGTCTTCAAGCAGTTTAGCAGACTTAGGGTCGGTGCGGAGCTAGCCTTCATCCAACTCAGGCCTAAAGTCGACTACACTCTTGTTTTCGACGTTTACAATGATGGCAATGCAAGGGACAAGTTCAATGTAGAGATTCAGAACTACGATGAGTTGAACGACGAGGGATTCCAGCTGAGTCTGCCTCTGATTTCACAGGAGATCGACTCTCTAGCGCCGCCGGAGAAGTTCAGAGTCCAGATGAGAACTCCGAAGAACCAAGGATGGACTGACAAGTACTTCAATCTCCAATTCAAGGCCACTTCTGAGTATTCTGTGAGGTCAGAAGGAGTCCCAAATTACCAGGTTCAGGTTATGACTATCTATATCAGAGGTGTTTACCTTCCGGGTTTCGAGCTTGTCGGAACCACAATGATGGCTGCTCTTGCTGGGGCTGCTATTGGCAGGAATTCATCTAGCGACGAGCATCTCTTCGACGATGATGGCAATGTCATCCCACTGGACAATCGGATTTTCTAGAATCACGAAGAGCCACAAGGCAACGGATTGATAACCACCGGTCTTACGTAGTAAGATAGGGGGGTCTATTATGGGTGAAGGGGGCTTACTAGAGAAGGCAGCCGAGCAGCGCCCCATCTCAGCAGCAGTGAGCGAACCATCCAATGGGGGATCTTCCGATGGTGTAGGGGCGGTAGATGCAGCCAAGGCCGTAGCCCTGATGGGTCTATTGCCAATATTCCTCGCTCGGATCCTTCTCGTATACATCCCCGGTGACGAACTCACCGTTCCATTCACATCCATATCCCTTCTAATGACTCTGGTGTACTTTGGCTCTCTCGGGATTGTCCTCTGGAGGCTCGGCATCATCTCCAGTGCCGGTCTAGCGATTTCTGGTTCGGGGGCACTCGCAGCTACGATTGTAGCGGTTTCCTATCTACTCATGCTACTCACCCCGTTACTTCTGGGAGTATTTCTGGAAGGAGAGTTGTCCGTTGGCCAAGTAGAATACAGTGAGGACGGAGAGTCAATCACGATCAAGATTCTGCAGAACACGATGTCCGACAGGGAACTAGAGGCTTCTCTTTTGGTCATGCAATCAGGTCAGGAGGTCTGGTCTTCAACCGTGAATGTGTCCATTGACAGCAGTGACGGAGAAGGTGAGATTACAATTTTAGTCAGTGACTTTTACTCTTCAAACGCACTCCCCAATTCCCCCTACACTCTCATGGTAAATGTTGATGGCAAGGAAAGCACGAGGGACCTAACATACAGTCAGATTCTATGGGCAACCTCTCAGTGGACAGGGGCAGACGCACTTACTCTCGAAATTACGGGAGTTGATGGGATTGCATCCGGTGTCGTCAAGGAAGATCCTGATAGATGCAGCGGGGATGCCGAGAACTGCCTTGTTGGAGTGGTGATGTCGGGTTGGGCAGGTCTCGACACAGGTGCCGACAAGCCAGCTAGGATGCCATTCGCCGACTTCACTGTGGATGCGGTTCTAATGGAAGGGAATGACGTCGCGATTAGATACCCGACAATCACAGTAGTTAACACAATAGCCTCATGGGACTCTAATTCGGGTTTATTCGGTTCTGGCAGTGGTTTCTGGGGGGACTACGGCTCGGAGTTCGCTTTGGACGGGTCCGTGTTCGATGCCACCTTCGGGAAATACATCCCAAGGGATGAGTTTGACTCAGCCGGAGACTATGGCTGCTACTCATTCACAGTTACGGTTGCTCAGGAAGGTTCAGACTCACTATCCGACACCTCATACTACGAATACAGCAGCAGCAATTCGAACGACATCTGGGAAACCGTCTCTAACTGTTAGTTAGTCATTGATGCTAGAGAGGAACTCTCTCATCCTTTCTGTCTTCGGCTCGTCAATTATTGAAGAAGCTCCCTCTTCAGCTACGAGGCCTCTATCCATGTATATGACCCGGTCAGCAACATCCCTGGCGAAACTGATTTCGTGAGTTACCACTACCATTGTCATTCCTTCCTCTGCCAAACCCTGGATCGTCTCAAGAACTGAGCCTATAAGCTCTGGATCTAGAGCGCTGGTTGGTTCGTCGAACAGCATCACCTCTGGCTTCATCGCAAGGGCCCTAGCTATGGCAACTCTCTGTTTCTGACCTCCTGATAGGTTTCCGGGGTAAGCATCGACTCTGTCTAGCATATCCACCCTCTCCAAGACCTTCTTCGCCTCTGACCAAGCATCCTCCTTCTCCATTCCCTTCACGTGAATCAGTCCGAGGGAAACATTGTCTATTACCTTCAGATGGGCAAATAATTCGAATGACTGGAAGACCATCCCGATTCTGGAACGCACGTCGTTTATGTCGGCTGCAGGGGTGTTGATCTTCTCCCCTCGAAGTTCCACTACCCCCGTAGTTGGCTCAATTAGTCGATTAATGCATCTGAGAACGGTCGACTTACCGCTTCCAGAGGAACCAATGATGGCTAAAGATTCGCCCTCTTTTACTTCGAAGGAAACACCCCTCACGGCATGAACACCTCCAACGTAGATTTTTTCCATGTCCTTCACACTCAGTATGGTTTCTGACATTCAAGCCCCCCCTGAGATCCCTAGTCCCGGAATTCTGGTTTTCTCCTCCAGATATCTTAGGAAGAGTGCTAACGTCCAAGTGATGAGGAAGTATGAAACCAGTACCATGCCCCACGTCCAGAAAACTTGGAAAGTGGTGGCCACAATCAGCTTGCCCTGCCTAGTTATTTCTGCATAACCAATTATCATGGCCAAAGATGAGTTAAGCACAAGATTGACCATCTCGTTACCCAATGGTGGGATGCAAATCCTGACTGCCTGTGGCATGACGACTAGCCTCATGGACTGCATATAGTTCAGTCCGATGCTCCTTCCTGCCTCCATCTGCCCGGAAGGGATTGCTGCAATCGCTCCTCTTATGGTCTCACACTGATATGCCCCCGAGTTCAGACCCAAGGCAAAGATTGCACTAATATACGCCCGATCTTCTAGGATTCCTCCAACTGGCCTTCCATAGGCTAGAGACTCGGGGTCGGTCTCGTAGACAACGAAAATATTGGTAATAAAGTTCGCATTTCCTTGAAGATATTCAAAGTTGAATAGCATCAGGCCAGGGTCCTGCATCCTCCTACCAAGCTCGAATCCGAAGTGAATGAACATGAACTGCACTAGGAGAGGGGTGTTTCGGAAAATATCCGTGTATGCCGTAGCGATTGAATTCAGTGGCCTAATTCCCCACGGGTTTATCGATAATTCTGTCTTTCCTAACCTAAGGTCTCGAATCGAGAAATCCCCATTGCAGGAGAGGAAAATCCCCCCTAGAACAGCGATGGCGGTTCCCAGTATAATCCAGAAAACCGCTACTGGATCCCCAATTGGGGAGTAAATATGTTCCCATCCATCTAGATTGAGTGCACTAATATTTTCAAGATTGGAGAAAATTCGGTAGACACCGAAAGCAATTAGAATCAGGCCCAAGCCTCTAATGGCGAATATGTTTAGCGGTTCACTAGCCGCAATCTGTGCCGATTTATCCCTATAGGAAGCGACGGTACTGTCGAGGGGATTTTCTCTAGCCCGATAGTTGCTCCCGATGACAAAATTTCCAATGAAATTGAGAATCGAAATGGGAACTTGGAGAATGGCCCAAGATGGTACTAATCCTGCCATTAACAGAAATTGGTAACGATTTGTCTGAGCTACGTTCTTCAGAGTTGTCGGAGAGGTTTTCAGCATTGAAAGAATTATTCCAAGTGAGAAACCCATAACAATCCCAAAAAAGACGATTTTGGCAGTTGCAACCAAACCGTCCATGAGTCTCTCTTTGGAGTAGTCGACAAATTGTCCGAAGTCATTGAAGTCAGCAACCTCGAATCCAACGAACTCTTCCGCACCAGCATCCTCTGTCCTTAGAATGACTCCTCTATCTCCGACCGCAATCCCTCTGAATCCGTCTTGCATTGCGAATGCATTGAAATTAGTGTCATTTGAAACGGGAATCATTTGTTGTGAAACTATGTTGCCTCCATCTTTGCTCAGCGACAAGTAGCCATCCGGTCCAGCTAGCATTATCTTGGTCTGAGATAGAACTTCCAGTGATGAAGCACTATAGTCCAGCTCAGTGCCACCTGCTGCGAATTCATCACCACCCCCTGCGGGGTACTCTCTTTCAATCTCTACTAAGCTCCAGACGAATCCTACTGAGAGGCTTCCTTCTCTGGATGATTTCAGGATATGACCATCCTCGGAGATTGCGTATGCTCTGATAGAACTGTAGTACTCAATTTTCACTATGCCTATCTCTGACAGAATTCCCGGAGCATCCCGGTAGTCCCACGTCTCACCCCCATCAGAAGTAGCCAGTATCAATCCGTTCCCCCCAGATATTAGGCCATTTTCGGAATCTAAGAAAGACATGCTAAGTAGGAAGGTGGCTGAATCATCCCAAACGATACTACAGTCAATGCCGCCCCCATTGATCGTGCAAGTCCAGATTTTATTGTCCGAGATTACTACAAGACTGTTATTATTGGTTAGAGAAATATCTGTTATGTCATCAATTAAATCGAAACTTAGGTCATTCCAGATGCCGTCATTTAGCAATAGTATTTTACCATCTTTTCCGGCTACTACCATTGCCCCGAAGTTTGAATCTGAAGCAATTAGATCCTGACTAGTCAGGGAGGATACTCCATCCCATGTAACCCCATCGTCACTGCTTCTAATCATGACCCCCCCATTTCCGAAGGCCCAGATTTCACTCTCGTGGACTTCTGCGCTCAGTAAGTCGGAGTCAGTCCCACTATCCACCACTTCCCACCCACTTCTGACTTCCTGAGCTGAAACTTCACTGATTGAGAAAATAAGAGCAAATACTGTCATCGAAAATAACAGTGCTGCGCCACGATGCGCACTCCAATAACCACCGATAGTTGCTTCGGATGCCATGATGCCCCCTCATTCGGTAGACTACGAGGATTTAGTCTAGCCGACAGAATCGACTTAGTTATCCACTAAGATTTACGGTGGGTAATATTGATGGGGGCAATCTCTCCGATGCTTACTATGGGAGAATTGTTGTACAGTGGAAAGGTAAAGCAGGTATGGAGTACAGACGACCCAGAAATCATTGAATTCAGGTATACCGATCAGATTTCTGTCTTCGACCAGATCATCCCCAGCCTAATCCCGAGGAAGGGCGAGTCACTCAACAGATCTTCCTGCCACTGGTTCGGTTTGGTCGAGGAAGAGGGAATATGCAAAACCCACGTAATCGAGATGAATGCTCCGGATAGAATACTCGCGAGGAGATTCGACGTCATCAGGGAACCGGGTTCTATCCCCAAGGATGCTGAGAACTTCTTCGTCCCCTTGGAGGTAATCTGCAGGCACTACCTAGCCGGAACTGCTTGGAGGAGGTACCAGAGGGGTGAGGTCTCTTCGGAGCAATTGGGATTCGACTCAGGAGAGACCCTGGAAGAGGGAACAAGACTCCCCTCCCCGTTCCTCGAGGTGTCCACCAAATTCGAGAAGTTCGATCGTAATCTTGGAAGGGAGGAAGCATTGGAGATTTCTAATCTTGAACCGGAGGAGTTGGACGCAATTCTAACGATAGTCCTAGAGGTCGATTCAGTAATCGATCGTGAGACTTCGAAGAGGGGGTTAATTCACGTGGATGGGAAGAAGGAATTCGCTCTAGGGGCTGGAAGGGAACCGGTTCTCATAGACTCTTTCGGAACCTTGGATGAGGATCGTTGGTGGGATGCAGAGGCTTACGAAGTCGGCGAGATAGTGCAGTTATCTAAGGAATCAGTAAGGAAGCATTACATCGAAAACGGGCACCATGCCGCACTCTATGAAGCGAGGCAGACCAATTCTACAGAGCCACCGATCACCGCTCTGCCGGATGACATCATCGCCAGTACGGCTGAACTATACGCTAGCATGTTCCAGCGCCTCACTGGAGAGGCACTCTGATGGGCACTCACGAATATGAAGAAGACCCAAGAAATGAGACGGTTCTAATATCCGTCAATGGCGAGCTATTTACACGTAGTGAAGCCATGGTTTCCGTATTCGACGCGGGATTCCTACTGGGTGATGGCATCTGGGAGTCTTTCAGACTACATGAGGGCAAACTTGTCTTCATCGAGGATCACATGGATAGGTTATTTCGTGGCGCGTCCGAGATCTCCCTTGACCCGGGGAAATCAAGAGTGGAAATTAGGGATGAAATCGATAGGGTGATTGATGCAAACCAGATGCATGATCAGGTCCATTTACGTCTGATTATCTCCAGGGGAATTAAACCAACACCCTACCAAGCTCCTTGGGTAATCTCATCCTCTCCAACTATTGTAATAATTCCAGAGTACAAGAAAGCCAATCCAAGCAGGGCATTAGAGGGAATCAGCCTTGTCTCTGTCGAAGTCAGAAGGAGCGGTCCAGAGGTCCAGGACCCTAGGATAAACAGCCTTTCCAAGCACAATTGTATTGCAGCTTGCATTGAAGCAGCCGAGAAGGGTGGCGAGGAGGGCCTAATGTTGGATCCCCACGGTTTCGTTTCTACTTGCAATTCAACCCATTTCTTCATGGTAAAGGGTGGTGTTGTCATGACATCGACGGGTGAATTCTGTCTAGAGGGAATTACCAGAGGAAAGGTTCTGGAAATTTGCGATATGAATCACATCCCTTTCTCTGAGAGCAACTTCACCCTTGACGATGTTAGTTCTGCCGAAGAGGCATTCGTAACCGGGACTTTCGCAGGCTTAACTCCGGTAGTTTCCTTTGATGGAAGACCTATTGGGGGTGGAAAGAGAGGGCCAATGTGTGAAAAACTTCAGAATCTCTACCAAGAACTAGTTAGGGGATCGCTTCGTGTCTGATGGAATTAGAATTGCGATGTGGTCAGGACCTCGGAACATCTCTACAGCGATGATGTACTCTTTTGACAACCGAGAAGATTGTTATTCCACTGATGAGCCTCTCTATGCTAACTTTCTACAATCTACAGGGACTCCACACCCCGGTGCTCAAGAGGTAATTGCAAGTCACGAGACCGACCTTGAAGTGGTAATTTCGCATCTTACAGGCCCCATTCCTAACAGGATGCCGATTTGGTACCAGAAGCACATGTGCCACCACGTGATGGATGATGCTGATATCTCTTGGATCGATGGGCTAGCCAACTGCTTCCTAATTCGCAATCCTCGAGACGTCCTTATATCGCTATCAAAAATCACCGATTCCATTGACCTGAGGGCAACTGGTCTACCTCAGCAGATTAGGATTTTCGACTATGTTTCCAGGATTTCCGGTAGAACTCCACCGATAGTCGACTCTGAGGAAATATTGGTGAATCCTAGCGCAGTGCTAGCAAAGCTATGCGAGGCAGTCGGGGTTCCATTCACAGAGAAGATGCTTTCTTGGAAGCCAGGACCACGGAATTGTGATGGAATTTGGGCGAAGAATTGGTACGATTCAGTTTGGGCAACTTCTGGTTTCATCCCGTCAAGCCACAGAGCGGTGGAATTGAGCGCCCATTTATCATCTGTATTCGAAGAAGCCATGCCAATTTATCGGGAACTCCGGGAAATGAGAATCAGAGTCTAGGAATGTCTCCTCATTAGTATCCCACATTTTCTCCTGCTTGCGGATCTAAGGAATACAAGAAGATGTCTGAAAGCATCCTGCACACCCCCATCCAGAGGTTCATCGGACTTCACTACCCAACCTCCTCCCTCAATCCCTCTCCGGAGTTCGTTCACTTCATTAGAATCGAGCCAACCGAGTAACTCGATCCCTCCGGAACCCTCATTGAATCCAGAATTTCCAAATAGCTCATCACTCAAGCCCCTCCCTAATTTTGTCAGAAGAGAGAGCAGCTCGGAAGCCCCCTCTCCCCTCCCCGTGAATTCCAATAGGTACTCTATTGCATTTCCATCATTGCTAGGGAATCTCCCCAGCCTCTCTCTCGAATGCCCTCCGTCTAGAGCTATTGGGGCCCCTCCGTTATCTTGCCAGTCTAGAATTGAGATGAATAGTAATGTAGCCCTGTCTAAAGGAGGTTTTTCTCCTTGATTTAATTCGGGCAGGCCATCTATTCCTTCTACTAGGTGTAGTAGCATTTCGTGTTCCCCTTCCATCGAGGCATCGATTGCACCAGTCAATGAATCGGGAGCTAATCTGATTGGGTCGAATGTATGGAAAGACGAGGGACGAACGTAACTCCCCATACCCAGTAAAACTCGCTACCTGTCAAGAAGCCTTCTGAGCCTCTCATCGTACTCATCACCATTCTCGCCTTCAGATTGGATAAACTCGATTTCATCCTCTTCCGAGTCATCCGTTGGCTCATCATTCTCCCCCTCTACTTCTTCCTGTTCGCGCCGTTCCTCTTTCTCAGCTATTTTCTCATCTATGGCAGCTTGTGCCATGGACATCAGCCTCTCCTGCTCTTTTCGATTTCTGACTATCCATGTCAGGCCTAGGTACAAGCCAACAACTAGGAATGACGCTAGCAAACCAGTTCCGAACTCATCGATCTTGTCTTCTATTGCAGATCCACCGCTAAGAACTAGCCTAGACTCATCGTCACTAGGGTCCGAATCGATATCCCAAGGGAAAGAGCAGCCAATCGTTACTACCAATTCTAAACCATCTTCTACATCCGGCCTGTCGAACTTTGGAGCGGGAACGAATGCCTGAGTCATGTCAATTAGATGTTCGGAGTAGTGATCTCCAGCACTCATGGTGATGATGCAGTCGGCGTCAATCAGGAGATTTTCATTGAGCCTTTTAGTTGGGACGTTGATCTTCTGCTCCTCTCCCTCGCCGATCAGTTCCAAGGGGCCAACTCCAACATTCCAATCATTGCGCCTAATTTCGAATGTTCTTTCGGAGACAGTAACGACCTCTCCCTTACCGTCTAACATGCGAATACTGATCCTCCTCTCTCCGGGTTCTGGTGACCACTCAGAACCACTTAGATTGATTGACTGCACTGAAGTGTTCGCCCCAAGGCTTCCATACTTGGCGTCTAGGACCTCACCACCATCGCCAATCAGCAGAACTTGATAATTGAACTCAAAGCTCCCATTGGATATTGAGCATGATGCAAAGAAATCGTCGAAAACCCCCGAAATCGAACACACAGCCGTCCTAGATTCCGACTTCGAGGCCGACAGCGTGTATCCTAGTGAACCAATTCCATCAATAGTCAGACTTCCATTCTTCGAGGAATCAACTGGAAATAACCAACCCGAATCGCTCCATTCAAGGGCCCTTCCCGAATCATCGTCGACTATGAATGAATTTGATCCTGTACCATGGATTCTGATCAATGCGTCATCTCCTTCGTGGGCAATGATGTAGGGGGAACTCTCCCACGAGTATTCAGATGATTCCGCCATTAGGGAAACCTCTCTTTGATTTCCCATGGAATCCTCAGCAACAATTCTAACAGTTTCACCTGCTCCTCCCCAATTTTCATCGGGGACAAGCTCAATCGGAACTCCTCTGATTTCACCTACACCGAGAACTACCCTCATCTCCCCCATTGTCTCCCATCCAGAAGGTAGGTCCAGGACCTGGAACTCGATAGTTGCGGGGGTGTTCCCCGTGTTTGTCACCATTGCATTGGGGTGCCCACCATCAGAGGAAACCACCCAAGTTCCATGTTTCTCCATTGAGAAATTGTGGACCGACGCTACTCTTATTGGGAGAGAAATCTCCTTCAAACCCGAAGAGTCCCCCTCTCTAACCCTGATGTGTAATTCCACAGTATTGCTGGGTGTCGCAGTGATAGGAGGAGTAACGTTGAATGAAAGCATTGTAGAAGAACCAGGATTAATTTCTGGAAGGCCTTGCAACTCACCGATTATCCACCCATTTTGTCCAGAAATATAAGCCGAAACAAATGGAATACTCGGATTGTTTCCTTCCTGAACTATCTCAATCTGCACCGTCGATCCATTCGCATCTATTTCCAGATCAGTTATCGATGAAGAGACTCCCCAACCGGGAATCCGAGTCACTTCAATAAAGAAATGAAATTCCATCACGATCTCATTTCTTGCATCAGCGACAACATCTACCCTCATAATCGAACCATTCCAAGAGTCATCCGGGACAGATACTGAAATCGCTAATTGTTCCGTATGGTTGACCGCTACATCAGATGTGGAACTACCGTTGGCTTCCCATGCTTGTGATGGATCCGAGCCACTCAGAATTAACTGGGTATCTACCAATAGGGATAGGTCATCTACCAAATTACCCGTGTTTGTAGCATTTACTGTGAATGTATTGCCTTTCCCTGGAGGAAGCAAGTAAGTCGACCCGTTTATCCAGGAGCCTTCGTGCAACAGGTCAATTTCCCATCTATGATCCTGTCTGACTTCGAAAATGACAATTTCTTGCTCAGAGACAGAAATATTTCCCTCCGAAGTCATCGTGAATAATACTGAGATTGGAACTCTAGCGGGTGTCTCTTCCGGTAATGTCACACTAATTGGGATTGTCCTAAGGCTACCAGCTCCAAGTTGAACAGGATTGCTTGAGAATGTTATCTCAAGTCCGGGGTCAGAAGTGATGTTTTCGTCCAAGACGATGCTATGGGACAGCGAGTACGAATCATCACCGTTTCCAGGGTTCTCAAGGCGCAGAACCACAAGATTGGACTCTCCCACGTTAACCACAAATGGTTGGGTAGTCGGGGAGTTAACCTCCAAACCAGATCTGTGTATCTGAAGAACCTCTATCGATAGGGATAAGGGAGATTCCGAATTAGTCGGACCACTGTCTTCGAAAGCGTGGAAAGAAGGCCTAGCATCCTCTGGTAGGTTAAGCGTTAGTGTCCCACTTATCCGGGATCCAGAATCTCCTGATAGTGCAATAATGCCACCGGTTACTGACAGGTGTCCACTTCCGCTCCATGACCAGCCTTGCATAGCCATCCCGGAGTCGGTCAACGACCAATTCACCTGACTCGTGTCCTCAGGAAGGTCTGCCTGGATTTCCCAAGTTAGGTTATCTGTGGGAACGGACCTAATGTGACTCGGCTGTACGACTGACCTGGAAGCAACAAATCCTAGTTGAATCTCGCTGCATTCTTGTTCACTTCCAGTTCCTACACACATACTAAGCGGCGTATTCACGCCTTCACCAGGATTAGTTCCACTCGGAACAGAAAGCCTGGCAGTAACCTCCTTTTCCTCTCCCGGACCAAGAGAAAGGGCACTGATCTCTTCTCCTATAGAATCGAAAATCCTCAGGTTTGAACCCCAATCTGTTCCATCCCAAGATATGGCAATCTGTTCTTCTGCCGCATTTCCCAAGTTCTCTATCATTAACCAGGCTCGTGCCTCTTCGGATACCAGACCGAAACCAATGCTTTGGGCAGTACCGTCCGGTCCTCTAATTGACAAACCCCTCGTCCTGTTGGCTTCTATGGGGAGATTTGCTGAGATTTCTTCAAATCCATCGTCATGGGTTAGGGTAAGGGTCAAGAAACCCGAATCTGAACCAAGTGCTTCTGGTGGTGCAACAATTCTAAGGATAGGATTCCAAATGCCGTCGACATCAATTTCCACCGAACTAATTCCTCCAGGCGTGTGGTCCTCCCAGGACCAACCATTTGGCAGGGATGAGTCATCTACTTCCAGCGTCCAAACACCCGACAGCCTTCCTGTAGATCTAATTCCAAAATCCGCATCCCCCTCGCCACCAGGATCTATTCTAATTGGTTCAGTAGGAATCTCGAAAGATGCATTGTACGTTGGAATGATGGACAGAGTACGAATTTGGTTGTCATTGTCATATCTCGTTTGACTCAAGTTTAGGAAAGGATCCACGATCAATTCGAAAGTGTGATCGCCCAAGTCTCCACTCCATTCTACGCTGAAAGAAGAAAAAGAACCCGAGCCGCTAGGCTCTACTGGATTCATAACCGAAATCCCACTTCCACCAATCTTCTCACCATCTGCATAGAGCGCTACGTCAACAATCTCATCCGTATCCGAAGTTCCAGCATTCTCGATGTATGCCGTCACCGTAACTTCCTCTCCAGGATCCGGCGCGCTTGGATTGAACTCAATCCCTCGTCCATCAGTCAAAGGCCTTACGTCTGACATGGCCATAGAAACAACCATGCTGCCGAGAATGATATCGATTGTGGCATCCCCATCAATATCGGCCATCGAAGGAGAAGACCAAGTTCTATGATCCAGCTCAATTTCGTCTGACCATTCTGAGCTTATTCCGGCAGGAGAACCACTGGACCCGTCGAAAGCCCAGAGTGATCTCCCATAGGAAACTAGTAGCTCTGGTTCATCCTCGGCATCTATTTCCATCCAAGTAGGAGCAGCAACAGCAATCTCGTCATTGGGATTTCCACTGCTCTGCTCCAGATCCTGAACCCACTCTTGACTTGGGGTATTTCCCCCAACATCATGGCAACCAGCAGCACCATGCCTGTCGGTAGTAGTCTGCCACCAAGTGTTCCAACATACTCTGTCATGAGTCCCATCGCTATCAGTGTCAATTGCTATTGGAGGAGCATCAGCAAAGCCATTGGAAGCTTCAAAATTCCATAATTGAGTTCCATCAGAAATCTCAAGACCTCTGAATTCAGCTCCGTCTACAGCTGTCGAGCCATCTGCATCACTCGGAATCGTGACGATAATTTCTGGATCTGGATCGGAATCTAGATTGGCTATAATTGGTCCAGGAAGTCTCACATGGGGTGAATTCGTGTCTCCATCAAGATTGTTCAGTGAAAGCCCTCCCTGCCATGCCGAACTGCCTGTTTCCGAATCTATCTTCCAGACCCACATCGCACCGCTGTTCGCCTCAATTGTAGTTAGTATTACATATCCGGAATCATCGTCAACTTGGGCGAAAGCAGGATCAGATGGATGACTCCCCTTGCTCAATGAAACTTCCCAAAGTGAATTTGGCGTCCCGTTCGCCTGAAGAGGCAAAGCGAGGACCACAGGATCTTCAGAAACTTCGTCTAGTGCGGCGATTACCAACTCTGCATCTCCATCTAGATCTATATCGGCAAGAAGAGGTTGAGTAGTGGGTTTGTGGCCCCCTAAGAATCCACTCGTATAGGGTCCCTCATTGCTGCTAATCATTAGAGAATCGTCATTCCAAGACCAAAGCAACTCTTCGGAGTGCCCTGAGTGCGCCCATCCTGTTACAGAACAAGACAGCCTCGGTGACCAAACGTCGACATTCAATGCCCCCCCAGCATCATATGCAACCACAATCTCTGGCCCCCCATCTCCATCAATATCTACGATTACCGGTGCCGCCTTGATCTTCTCAGTCGCCCCTAAGTCGACTTGCCAAGAGAGCTCAGAATCTTCCCCCTCGATAAGCCTAAGCATACTGTGGTCAGTGCCTGAAATAGCCTCACTCTGAACTAATACTGTGAACAAAGAACTCTGACCACATCTCTGCGTGGCACCAGGGCCAACTTCGATATATTCGGTCATGTCTGCAATCGGTGTAGCAAGTGCATCGGTTCCTATCGAATAGGAACCATATGCCCAGTTCACCGCCGGCTCAACGACAGACATCAACGATTCTGAGTCGGCAGGGTCACCTGACCCAGCTCCCCCGAACGGGTCATGATCTGGCACTTCAGCAATCCTAGAAGCAGTCCTGCCTGATTGAGGCCATGGTTGGCCACCATCAATCCAAACATCGCCATCTTCTTGAGTACTCATTTGCCCCCCCATTCCCCCCACAAATAATTCAATTGGGGAATTGCTGACATCGATTGTTGCTAGTGGCATCGTCAGAATCATTGCTACAACTATCGCGGAGATAGCTTTCCGCCGAGACACTCGTTCCGAGACAGCCAGCACCATTAGATTCCGAGATGCGATTCCGAGTCCACTTGAACATTCGCACCAAACCCACATTCAGACCTACGGTCTGATGGTCAAACCAATTAGCCAGACATATCTTCCATTCCGTTGTGCTTATACCGGAGAGGTCGGTCGCCGGGTCGCACGGACCTCTCCTCCAGAGGCATGGCCGATGAGGGACGGGAGG
>Ga0066836_10000606_pt1 | contig 17620 bp, 14 predicted proteins | sample ETNtaG_18_FD_71568 | JGI IMG/M metagenome (GOLD analysis project Ga0066836, IMG submission 71568) | Marine microbial and viral communities from oxygen minimum zone, Eastern Pacific Ocean - ETNP201302SV91 | ecosystem: Environmental > Aquatic > Marine > Oceanic | place: Pacific Ocean: Eastern... | reverse complement strand
TCGCTCACAGAATCATTTTTCCATGGGGCATAAATATCCAAACAAAAGAGAGTCGCTGCGCTGTTTATCAACGAATTAAAAGAACTGAAAACAGCACCTAATAATACAGCCAGAAAAAATCCCGTCGCATAGATAGGCAGTACGTCTCTAATTAATGCCGGATAAGCAAGGTCAATTGACTCCATCCCTTCACCATATAAATGAAACGCAATGACTCCTGGAATCATCATTAAAAATGGGACCAAAACTTTGAAGAATCCCGAGAACAACACTCCTTTTTGACCTTCAGCGAGATTTCTAGCTGCAAGTGTCCTTTGAATGACGTACTGATTAGTGCACCAATAAAACAGGTTGGCAAATATCATACCTGTAAAAAGCGTGCCGAAAGGTGTTGGATCGTCAGCGGAACCTATTGCATTAAGCTTGTGAGTCTCGGAAGTCATAATAATTTCAAACCCCGATTTGACGCTACCCTCCCCAAGAGTAGAGAGACCCAGGATTGGCACTGCTATGCCGACAATCAATAAACCGACCCCATTTAACGTGTCAGAAACCGCCACCGCACGCAGCCCTCCAAATATCGCGTACATAGCACCAAGGCAACCAATAGTGACTATTGTAATCACCAACCCTTGACTGTAAGTCACCGATAAAAGACTGGGGATATCGAACAGTTGAAGTACTGCAATTGACCCGGAATAGAGAACCCCTGGTATCGTAACTAGACCATAACCTACCATAAATAGGATGACGGTCATGCGCTGAAGCCCGTCATCAAACCGATCACGGAGAAACTGCGGCAAAGTCGTAAAAGCTCCAGCTAGATAACGAGGCAGAAATATGAAAGCCATTGCTACAGTGGCAATGGCAGCGGTTACTTCCCAACCCATGCTGCTTAAGTTAAAGCCGTATGCTGATCCGTTTAGGCCAATTAGCTGCGCCGCAGACAAGTTAGTCAGAAGCAGAGAGCCCGCTATAAAAACAGCAGATAATCCTCGCCCAGCCAAGAAATAGCCATCCTGGGTGCTAACCTCGCCCAATGTTTTGCGATAAGAAATATAAGCCACAACTGCCATAAAAAATGCGGCAGTGGCTAAGGTGATAGCAATATCTTCCGTACCCAAGCTTTTGCCTCCATGGGTTTATTACTGAGGCGGGAGCATATTGCTATTTAATTAATAAAGAAAGAACTCCTAGCCCTCCGCCGTACAGTAAAATGAACCATTTTTATTATTGACCAACAAATAAAACTACTAACTATAGAATTGTTAAAGATTATTAGAGACCCTCGATGGCTTAATTCAAAAAATAATTCAACGCTAATTTAATTATATTTCTCCGATGTTAAGTGAAACCCTGATATTCTTGGATTCTTTAATCTGGAGATCAAAAGGCTCACAATATGGCAAGCTATCTTATTGCAAATTACAACGTAGTAGATCAAGACGGGTACAATCAATATTTAGGCGCTGTGGGCACTACAATTGCAGCGCACGAAGGAAAAATTCTAGTAGCTGGCCCGGGAAGCACCCCTGTTGAGGGAGATCCGGGAGAGATCACCGTCGTATTAGAATTTCCAAGTCGGCAAGCGCTAGAAGGTTGGTATGACTCTCCGGAGTATCAAGAAATCATCCACCTTAGGACTGATAATACGGAAGGCGGCTTAGTCTTTGCCGACGAATTTTCGGCTCCAGACTAGCCCATGAACTTACAGCTAACAATTTAGTTTCGGCGACCGGATGTTCGATCTACTTATCAAGAACGGCTTAATCGTGGACGGGAAAGGCAAAGAACCCTTTCGTGGAGATGTCGCTATTCGTGATGGCACGATAGTTGAAGTCGGTAAAATTATCGGGAGAGCTCATAACGAAATAGAAGCCTCAGATTTTCAGGTTACTCCGGGATTCGTTGACATACACACGCATTATGATGGTCAAGTAACTTGGGGCGAAGAACTAACGCCCTCATCTAATCACGGCGTTACAACAGCTGTTATGGGTAATTGCGGTGTTGGATTTGCTCCCTGCCGCCCAACCGATAAAGAACGTCTTATCTCTTTAATGGAAGGAGTTGAAGATATTCCTCACCCTGTCCTTTCTGAGGGATTGCCCTGGAATTGGGAGACCTTCCCTGAATATTTAGATAGCTTATCTAAGCGCAAATTTGACATCGATTTTGCCGCACAGATTCCCCATGGCCCTTTACGAGTCTATGTAATGGGCGATCGTGGAGCTAATAGGGAGCCAGCCACGAAGGAAGACATAAATAAAATGGCCGCACTGACCAGTGAGGCGATTTCAGCTGGTGCTTTGGGCTTTTCTACTTCCCGCACACTTAATCATCAAACTGCTGACGGACAGCCGACCCCAACTTTAACTGCGGAATTAGATGAGTTAGTGGGCATTGCAAAAGGAGTACAAGCAGCCGGGTCGGGTGTAATGCAAGTTGTCACAGACTTTAAAGGAAGTGAGGGTGAATTTGAAATACTAAAAGAGATGGTAAAACAGTCAACCCGGCCTTTATCTGTTTCAGTAGCTCAACATCATCGTGTAACCGATGGATGGCGCAATATCCTTAACACCATAGAGGAGGCTAATAAAGAAGGGATTGATCTCAAAGCTCAGGTTTGCGGTCGACCGGTTGGAGTTTTATTTGGGTTGGAACTAACGAATAATCCATTCAGCGCTCACCCATCCTTTCAAAGTATTGAACACTTAACACTTAAAGAAAAATTAAAGAAATTAAAGGACCCTGCTTTCAAAGAAAAACTGCTATCAGAGAAGCCTCAGCTTGAAAATAATCCTTTCCTCAGACAGGTACACTCTCGCTACCACGACATGTATGCTTTCGAAGACGAACCCAATTACGAACCACTACCATCCACCAGCATTGCAGCACTTGCCGAAAAAAGAGGAATCCACCCTTTAATGTTGTGCCTTGAAATTCTCACTCAGGGCGATGGAAAAAATATGATCTACTATACTTTCCTAAATTATGGTGAGGGAACTTTGGAGCCCGCAAAAAAAATGATGGAACATCCAAATACAATTCTCGGCTTAGGGGATGGAGGTGCTCACTGTGGGAGCATCTGCGACGGAAGTTTTACTACTCATATGCTAACTCACTGGGTAAGAGATCGTACTAGAGGTGAAAAATTATCTCTGCAATGGGTTATCAAAGCACATTGCCAAGACACAGCGCGCGCGGTTGGCTTATATGACCGCGGAATAATTGCTCCTGGTTACAAAGCTGATATTAATGTTATTGATTTAAAAAATATGAAGTTGCATAAGCCCGAAGTCCACTATGATTTGCCAGCCGCAGGAAGGCGACTAATGCAATACGCTGAAGGATATGTAGCGACGATAGTAAATGGCGAAATCATTTATCTCGATGGAAAACCAACCGGTGCACGCCCAGGTAAACTGGTTCGCGGTTCGCAACGAGCACCATTAAATTAACATCAAAATCATGCCTTTTGGCGTAAAAAAATTCACTCCATTATCAAGAGGAAATAAAGTTATAACCTCGTTATACGATGGATCTGACTGCTTAAAATTATGCTCTAGGCGCAATCTCGAACACCCAAATCTCTCCATTATCAATAAGTTCATGGTTGATAAAAGAACGATACTTTTCAGTTTTACTTTCGATCACCCAGTCTATTTCAGGCCCATTTGTAATACGCCTAAGTGTGCGCTCATATCGAGTATCACCAATTCTAAGTTCAGCCGCACCATTGCCCTCAGCCGCTACCACCGCCCATTTCTTCCAAAACCGCCCTAGTGGACTGCCCATATAATCGCAGGTAACAAAAATTCTTCCATTACTCTCGATAATAAAGGTTGTTCTTGAATCTTGAGTCGCATTAAGTTGCAATTCGACCAATCTAACATTATCAGTAAAGCTCCAATCTGGCTCCCGACCTTGATAAAGTTGACCTGTCGTGAAGATCCCGCCACGAAAAATAACAGACGGGCCATCGGCACCACGCGCATTCAACCAAAGTGTTGAGATCACCACAGCTGGGACTAGCACTGCCAAACCTAAGAGCTGGGAACATATTATTAGTATTCTCATTTTTGATCTCGATAATATTTAGGGCGACTACTTAACAATAACAAACTTTAAGAAGAGGACAAAAAGTTTTGTACATAAGAGAAAATAGATATTTTCAGGAGAATAATTCGCAGATACTATTTATTAATAGATTAAGCACGAAAATAATTTTAAGCCCATCGCAAGCCTATTATGATAAAGTTAATACTCTAAATAAAAACAAATAATTAAGGGGTAACTATTTTGTTTAGTCATATTGTTGTTGGTGCCGATGACACCGAAAAAGCTAAGAAGTTTTATGACGCCACACTAGGGGCGTTAGGAATAGAGCCTGGATTTATGGACGATACAGGAAGGGTATTCTATCGCACAGATTCAGGTCTTTTTGCGATAACTAAACCATTAAACGGTGAATCCGCAAGTAGTGGTAACGGCAGCACTATAGGTTTTGCCGCTAAAACACCAGAAGAATGCGATGACTGGCATGCAGCTGGATTGGCAAACGGCGGGGAAGCTGTCGAAGATCCTCCAGGAGTGCGGGAAGGAAGTGAGATGAAAATGTATCTGGCTTATCTAAGGGATCCGGCCGGAAATAAGATTTGCACATTGCACCGGATGTAGTCCTGGAAAGGGGCTTGAATTCAGGACAAACTAACGATGGAGATCTAGAGCTATTCTTTGAGCCACCGATTCGTTAGTTTGTCCCTAAATTCCCAATGACCAAATAACTATTGTGGAAATCGCGCAATGCCATAGCTACCGTAAATACCGCCGACCCAAATTTCATCGGCGACATCTATAGCTACCGTTCCCAGCTCAAAAAAATCGTTCCCTTTATAATCAATGAGCTGATCAATGTTAAAATTATTCGGATTTACTTTGGCAACGCGAACTGCTGATAGTTCGCACGGGTTTTGGTCTGGACATCTAGTAATATGCCCGGCAGCGATGATCCGACCATCTTCTCCCCAACGAACATTATCCACGTTAAAGCCCACAGAAATGTAGTCCATTACAACTGGATCTTTACCCCTAGAAAGTCGCACTAACGCACGATCACTCCATCCCCCAATGTAATACCACTCTCCATCAATAGAAGATACTAAACCATTGGGCCCTAACATTTCGGAACCCGCAACCTCTAGCCAATTGGTTGACGGGTGCCATTCCCATAATTCACCGCCCGAAGTGTCAAAATTTGTAGCGCCCAGGAACCCGTTTGGCAGCGCTGTAATTGAATTTATTCTCCGAGTACCCTCTGGGGCTGGAATACATCCTTTCCAACTCAAAGCAGGAACACCATTGCTAACATCTAAATTAAAAACCTCTATAGCTTCTCGAGCCCCGTGGCCCACAACATATAAATCATGGGTGTCCTCGGCTCCCTCTCGAATAGTTAATCCATGAGGTTGAAATACTGTGTTTGGTCCCGGGCAATCTCTATAAGTCTGCTGATCGAAATTTGATGCTAGAGCATTATCTGGAAATATTTCTTGAGCCTGGTAAGTTAAAACATTGACGGCGTAAATTGGTCCCTCAGAGTCCGAAATTCTACCCGAGGCAATAACCCAATCCGATTCCGGTACGCGATATAGGTCCTCCGGATTAATTAGCCCACAGATAAAATCTATATCACTATTCGACTGACAATCCACCGAAGGGGTTAACTGTATCGCACTAACGGATTCCGAATTATCTAACGGGTCGAAACGGAAAAAATATCTCGGTGGAAATCCGGTCAAGACTTTAAATGAAAATGGAACGGAAAAATCGATATTTGCTCGATCATGCTGAGATCCATCTAAAAGTACTGCGCTATAATCCTCGGTTTCCCCTAGATAGGATAATTGTACATTAGGATTATCCTCAATCCTTCTTGCCCAAGCTCGCGGCCAATGATTTACTGCGACATAAATTTCGCCGTCTCTTTCTAGGCGAGCCACTACTCGATTTATAGCCTCTCCATTCTCATCGAAGGAAGTAAGTGTCATTGTACTACCATACTCCGGCTGACCTAAACCAAGAAGCGTTTCAAATAAAAACACTAAAAAAATATAAAAGATGAAGGCGCTTACCCCAATCCTTCTCCCCATTTTTCTAGAAAGAAATGGCATTCCAATTTCCTCGCATTAACCAAGTAAAGAATTAAACTCTAGGCGCTATTTTTCCATCAAGAATTGTCTCAAAAGGAAATAATCTCATAGTTCCGGGTCTAACATTTTCGTAATTATCAATAAAGTCGAAATCCCCTCGACGCAATTCAAGAATCGCAATATCTGCAGGCGCACCAATATTTAGAGTCCCTTTATCCCTTAAAAAAGGAAAAATTCTTGAGGGGTTCATCGTAGATGCAGCGACCACCGCATTTAAATTCATACCAAAATTTAAAAACTTAGACATTATATTAGGATAATTTCGAACACCCGGGGCGCTTCTACTTGTCGAAAACCCATCCGTTGAAATAGTGTCAGGCCAAAAGCCTGTCTCCATAATTGCATCAAAAGTATTCCAGCGAAGATGATCAACGCGCCCATTCGCAACATCGAACCAAATTCCTCGTCGCCTCGCTTCTAGTATTTGGGGGAAGATTTCTCCATTATTATCTATGATGGCATTAGGGGGAGGAGCATACATGTGGGTTACTACATCACCTGGTTTCAATTCCGCTACAAGTGTCGCCATCGGCGAAGAAGATTGGCCCATGTGTATCATAAGCGGCAAATTAAAGTAACTAGCTACCTCCTGAGCGCGACGAATAACAACTAGATCATTAGCTGTCACCCCTTCTGTCATACGAGCTTTAACCCCAACTATATAATCAAGGTTCCTTGCGATAGCCGCTTTAGCCACCTCGACATTCGCTAATGACATATCTGCAGTGTCACCTTCCGAAATTACGCCCTTCCTTCCAATATTGAGGAGTATACGAGCCTCTTGGGGTGCCGACCGAGCCACCGCAATTATTTCGTCTACATTGTCTGCACCCGCTGAGCCGGCGTCTACCCACCCAGTGACACCGTCTGACAAACAAATGTGTGGGCCTTCCGAATCCTGAGCATAGTGCGCATGAATATCTAGTAATCCAGGAACCACAATTTTATCTAGAGCATCGATTTCTTGTTCAGCGGTGGCATCTATCTCAGAGCTTATAGCTGATATTCGGCCCCCGGTAACACCCAAATCCGCAATGATATCTAGATTTAACGACGGGTCGATTACTCGACCACTCCTAATGATCAAATCAAAAGATTGGGACAAAAGAATATCAGGCCTAAAGAGTAAGGAAGCTGCCGCTGTAGATTTAATAAAATTTCTTCGTTTCATATTCCCTCTACCATTGATTTAGAAAATTAGGAACATACGAAAAACGTAATCGCGGAATTTATGAATCAAAAAGCCTTGATGTATATAACTCATCAAGGCTTTTTGATTATATTTACTATGGCTTTCTAAAAACCAAAAAGAATCTATCGGTCATGTTCGGAATTTGACCAACTTCTAGCGAAAGATCATCGCTTTCCTGGGCAAACATATCCGACACTCTATCTAAAACAAACCCGGCTCTCTGCACTTCATGGATCACAGATACTGGATCTTCTCTTCGACCATTAGCACCGTTGTTTGATTCCATGTGACGTTTTGTATGATCAATAATTACATACTCGCCACCAGACTTGAGAGAGTCAAAAGCTTTTGCGTTAATGCGAGCCTTATCCTCCGCGTTAAAATTATGGTATTCGCGAATATACAAAAATTTGTCTACAGTGCCATCCGGAACACCAAAGTTTAATTCACCAGGCATGTAACGCCCTTCGTCTCGATTAAACTGATTGTCAATCGGTACCGGGTGAACCATGCCCATCTCTGGCATCTCAATCCAATCTCCCCATCGATCGAAAGTTCCTTGGGTGTCGATGGCCATGAGATGACCATTGTCCAAGAGAACTGGTCCAAGAATTTTTGTGTAATACGCCTGAGCCGCCGGAATGAATTCGATAACAGTCATATCAGCTTCCAATCCCATAAAATCTACGGCATTCACTGGATCGCGATCCGCATCTCTTGCAAGTTCAGCTTCGGTGCGATGATCCATCGCCATTACTTCCTGAACCTTCTGTTGAATTTGGGACAATTGCGAAAAAGCAAGCGCCGGCGAAATAAGCGCTAAAACCACAATTATAAATTTATGTTTCCTAGTATTCATACTAACCCCTTCGTATTAGTAGTTATTAATTAATGTATTAGTATTACTAACAACCTCTAAAAAAGTCTAGAAATATTGGTATATCTCCCGTATTAATTAAAGTCGCTAGCGCTATGCCTCTCCTTTAGTCTCGACTCCTCAGGCCCCCAGGTTCGGTTTACCCGTCTTCCACGCTGAACCGCTGGCCTTTCTTCTATTTCCTTGGCCCATCTTACGACATTTTTATAACTCGATACCTCGAGAAATTCTGCGGCCTTATAAATATTATGAAGTACCAAACCTCCATACCACGCGTAATTTGCTATATCAGCGATATTATATTCGTCACCACAAAGGTATCGCCTATTAGCTAGGTTCTTATCCAAAACATCTAACTGCCGCTTCACCTCCATCGCATACCGATCAATCGGATATTGTAAACGTTCGGGAGCGTAAAAATAAAAATGGCCAAAGCCGCCGCCTAAGAAAGGAGCGGAGCCCATTTGCCACATCAACCAAGAAAAACATTCTGCCCTAACTGCACTATCATTGGGTATGAATGCACCAAATTTCTCCGCAAGATACACAAGAATTGCGCCAGATTCGAAAACTCTTGTTGGAGACTCTGTCGAGAGGTCAAGTAGTGCTGGGATTTTAGAATTTGGATTCAAATTCACAAAACCACTCCCAAATTGTTCGCCTTCACTTATCCTAATTTGAAAGGCATCATATTCAGCCCCCTTATACCCAAGCTCTAGTAGCTCTTCCAGAAGCACAGTAACCTTAATACCGTTAGGCGTCGCTAGCGAATATAGTTGAATCGGGTGTTTTCCGACAGGCAGCTCAGTCGTAGAAATCGCGCCTGATGTAGGCCGATTAATACTTTCAAATTTGCCACCACTAGGAGCGTCCCATTTCCAGACTTTTGGTGGAATATATTCCGTCATTTTTCAAATTACCTCTAGTTAACTAAATTACGCACTATGTGATCTAAAGATTCGGATGGACCGCGCTCCAAGAGAATCGCTGCTCGTAAGCGTGGCCAAGCATACACAATTTTTCTTCAGAAAGTTTTGATCCTAACAATTGAAAAGTATAAGGGCGTCCGTCATCTGAAAATCCGCAAGGCACCACAAGGGCGGGCGTTCCAGCAAGATCTGCGGGGATAGTAAACTGACCTTGAAATTTCCCGATTACTTCCCGCATAGCTTCTTTATCACCATATTGGGCGAACTTATCTACTTCAAAAACAAATCCCCCTGCGGGGCAAATCACTGCATCTGCTTTACTTAATTCTGACTCAAAACGCATTACATATTCCGATCTTTCTTGCATTGCGACTCGATAATCGGATTCATCCATAGAGACACCTAATTCAAGAACACTCTTCAAATACGCTCCATAGTCGCTAGCTCGCGAAGGGAACGTATCAGCATGCGCTTTAGCGGCCTCAAAACCAGTAATAGGCAACCACAAATTCCTCAACTGCTCCGGATCCGAACTCGGCATCTGTATATCAACGATGGTTGCTCCCATTTCCACGAAAGTATCGATGGCGATGTTTATTGCATTCATTAATCCAGTGTCTGTACCTAGCTCCATGTAAGCCCTATCAACTCCTATAGATAGATTAGAAATATCTCCTGAAAGTTTAGTTAATATCGAAGGAGCTTTTTCATTAATTGTAGTCAAGTCTAGCTCGTCTTTACCGGCTATTGCTTCAAACATTATTGCCACATCCTTTACACTGCGAGCCATTGGCCCTATATGATCTAAAGAACCAGCGAGTTCCATAACCCCGTAACGAGAAACCCTGCCATAAGTCGGTTTTAAACCTACTACTCCATTCGCCATAGAAGGATAACGAATAGAACCTCCAGTATCGGTTCCTAAAGCGCCAAAGCATAGCCCCGCTGCCGTCGCTACACCCGACCCAGAGGACGATACTCCAGACCAAAGCTTTTCTCCCCACGGGTTCAGCGGTATATCAAATTCCGGATTATAGCCAGACAATGCTCCTTCAGTTAGAGCGGCCTTCCCTAGCAAAATTGCTCCAGCGAGACGTAACTTTTCAACTACTGTTGCATCGAAGTCAGGAATAAAATTGCGCCTAACTTTTAATCCACCCATAGTCCGAATACCTAATGTATAACAAAGATCCTTAACCGCTAGGGGTATTCCATGAAGTATCCCACGATAATTCCCAGTCATAATTTCACTTTCTGCCTCTCTAGCACTATCGATAGCGTAGTCAGCACAAACTGTCGCAAAACTGTTTAATCTGGTGTCGAGTTTTTCAATCCGCCGGAGCATATATTCCGTCAACTCGACTGGGGAGATATCTTTATTTTTAATCAGTTCCGATACAAAACTAATGTTGGCGAAATGAATTTCATCGATCATGATATTGAGCTGTCGTATAAAGAAAAGGCAGCGTTACTGCTAAAGTAACACTGCCTTCTATTATTTTAAGAGGTAGTAAAACAAATATTCCCTTTTACCTAATAATCAAATTCCTTTTATTTGCAAAATTTATATCAAGCCTTATTAACAGCACCAGCCATTGCTTCTAGAACGTCGCGAATTACTAGTCTAGAAGAAGCGATATTCATTCGCATGTGCCCGGCCCCTCCAGAACCATAGTCTGAACCTGGATTCAGGTATACACCTGAATTATGAACCAGCCAGTCTTGAAAATAATGCTCCGGGCTCGCTTTATCGTGAGCCCGATGTTGTTCTTTTGCCCCAATCGTCTCCATCGTTTTGGTGAAATCGAGGAACGTCATGTAAGTACCTTCGTTTCGAACGTAACCTACAGTCGGCATATTTTGCTTAACATAATTCTCGATATAGGTGTGATTTTCATCCATGTAAGCGTTGGCTTGCTGAAACCAATCCCAGCCCTCATTATAAGCCGCCTCGTTTGCAACGACCCCCAGAGTGCTTAGCTCTGCACGATGATGCTTATTAACACGGCTCAACATAATCGGACTCTTAGAATAATAATAAGCGTTCTTCATTCCAGCTAGGTTAAATGTCTTACTAATCGCGGTAAACGTAAGACTGTTGTTAACCACGGCTTCATCTGGAAGGCGACCAAAAGGGGTAAACTTGTAACCAGATCTAATCACGTCAGCATGAATCTCATCTGAGAGGACGATGATATTATGCTCGAGACACAGTCTTCCAACACGTAATAATTCTTCTTCTGTCCAAACATTACCAGTCGGGTTCTGTGGATTACACACGATCATTGCCCGCACATCGGGAGTCATTTTTGCTTCCAAATCTTCCCAGTTAATTTCGTAACGTCCGTTCTTATACTCCATCTCACTGTCAACAATCTCTACGTTAGCAGCTCTAGCCATACTGTAAAAACCAGAGTACGCTGGAGTCGAAAGGAGCAATTTATTTCCTCTAGGCACAAATGCACGCATCGCAGCAATCATTCCGGGATACACGCCATCGGAAATAGTTACGGCATCGGGGCTAAGGTCTAAACCATGGTGTTCACCATTCCAACGAAGAATACCGTTACGCAGCCCCTCTGTTGAACTTAAATATCCCCAGTTATGGTGCTTAACCCTATCTTGTAATGCCTCAGTTATGCACGGGGCACACTCGAAATCCATCGACGCCACGCCCATGCCGTATTTAAAAGTTCCTTCTGGGTAACGCAGAGGAGGCGAATCCCAGCGAGCACAATCCGAGCCCACTCGGTTATAGGGCGTATCGAAATCATATTTGCCGCCCGCAAGCCTCGGAATACTTATTGAGGATTCTTGCGCAGAAGCTGATTGGGAAATGGTAGCAACACCTCCAGCACCCGCCAAAGCAGCGACACCAGCATTTTTCATAAAAGTTCTACGATCAAACCCAGTTAACGATTTATTCCCGATGGACATCTCATACCCCTCTATATCTCTTATTATTTACGTTAGCATCGCTCGCGATGGCGTCCTAATCTTTCTACTTAACTACCCTATTCTCTAATGTCAGCATATTCCTATTAAAAGCAATGCGCAAAACAAATCTTCATCGAATTTCACAGTAATACAGTTGCCCTCCTACTGGAATAAATTACTGTATTACAAGCACTAGATCAGGAAACGGTAGCTTAATTTCCGAGACCAGCCGGCAACCTATAATCAAGCGGTGGCGGGCGATCTCCCAATAATGGCTCATATACCCAATCTTCCGGCAATCGATCCTGATGCTCACTTACTGCATTACCCAATAATATTGGATTCATGAAAAGATCAACAGCAGTCATGGCTAGGGTTTTCGCAGCGACGAGCATGCCTTTATTCCCAATAGAGGTACCACCAGCGGCTACGGCCTGCCAAGAATGGGACGAAGTGCCTGGGACCCAAGTTGCAGCCCGCATTCCTCCAGTAGCCACAGCCCAGCTAACATCAGCAACGTCTGTTGAACCCCCCCCACCTCGTTCATCGATTACCATTGGCCGTACATTATTAGCTTCCGTAATTGGAGGAGAATCCACAGGCAGCGCGCCGCGAAGCTTTTCAGCAAACTCTTTTTCCTCAGCGTTATAATCAACGCCTCCGACTCTGGACAGATTTGCGTGGATCGCCGTCTGCAAAGAAACATTAGGCAGTATGTTGTAAATACCGTGTATGACTTCAAATTCCATATCAGTATCAGTACCTAGTGCCGCACCTTCCGCAGTCTGTACAACCCTTTCAAAGATCATATTAACCTGCGAAGGGTCAGGATGCCTTACATAGTAATAAACTTCCGCAAAGTCTGGCACGACATTTGGAGCAGCTCCCCCAGAGGTAATCACATAATGGATACGAGTTTCCATTGGCACGTGTTCCCGCATTAAGTTGACCATATTATTCATAGCCTCTACCCCATCGAGCGCTGAGCGACCTCGGTGCGGTGCTCCCGCAGCATGTGCCGATAATCCAGTGAAACGAAATTTTGCTGATTTATTTGCAAGCGAGCTCCTCGCATCAGCAGAATTTGCGTCACTTGGATGCCAATGTAAAACTGCATCAACATCATCAAACAAACCTTCTCGGACCATGTAGACTTTCCCAGCACCTCCTTCTTCAGCAGGCGTTCCAAATAAACGAATTTCACCGACCTGACCTGTTTCTTGCATCCACATTTTAGTAGCAATTGCCGCGGCCACAGAACCAGTTCCAAAAAGATGGTGACCACATGCATGGCCCGCTAACTTACTATCTATAGGATCTCTTAAAGGATTTCGATCTTGAGTAATCCCTGGAAGCGCATCGTATTCGGCTAGTATGCCGATAGTTGGTCCTCCAGAGCCATTGCGCCAAGTTGCGACGAAAGCTGTCGGTATAGCTGCAACGCCGGTATTAATTTCAAAGCCAGCATTAAGGAGCTGCTGCTGCAGTAGATTTGAGCTCTGCGTTTCTAGATACCCAACTTCAGCCCAGTCCCAAATCTGCTGGGCCACATCCGTATACAAATCAGCTCTATCATCAATATATTGAATGACCGAAGCCTTGTGATCTTGAGCCGACGCGTTGCCTGCAACCGCAAAAGTAAACCATAAAACCCAAATTGATCTCGAAACAAAACTCATCGTAACTTTCCTATAAATTTACATTACCCCTAATGGTGCTACGTTTACGGGCCTACCGTCTAGTTAATTCATAAAAAATACAACCTATCTAAAGTTATAATTGAAAACTGGACATGCTCGGGCAGCCAGAATACATTGGCCGCAACCACTCAGTAAAAAAAGGAAACCCCTATGTGCAAACTGATTTTTCAACTGGCATATGTAACAACTTTAGTTGCCCCTTTCACGATCTATTCAATAGTAAATGCACAAGGGGACCAAACCTTCGCTACATACATTACGGAGGAACAATGGCAAATGGTTAATGAATTACCAGGAGTAGATCGCCAGATAGTTAGTCGTGATATTGGAAAACTAAACTTGTCTGTCGGCATTGTTCATCGAAATGCCGTTGAACGCGGCAGCGGTCAAGATAACGAAAATCCTGAACGCCCTTGCGGAACAATGGAAAATTCTCGCCCAAGCAATGCCAGGGGAATAATGCACGTACACCAGACTGAAACATACTACATAGCATCTGGGTCGGGTACATTAGTTACTGGTGGTGAAATCTACAACGGGAATGGTTTCGCTGATGACAGTAACGTTACGACGACGCTAAACGGGCCTTCCTGCAGCGGTCTTATTGTAGGTGACTGGGTTTCAAAGCATGTAAAGGAAGGGGACATAATAATAATCCCAGCAGGTACTCCACATGGCTGGCTAGAAGTCCCTGTTCATGTTGATTATTTAAGTGTTAGGCCTGACCCTGACAGAGTACCTCCCGATAATTACATCAATCCAGCACTAGGGCCTAATTTTTTAATGGAAACAGAAGAGTAATTTTTAGAAAGGTTAATGTTAATTTAATAACAAAAAAAAGGGGCAGCCATCTGCCCCTTTTTTAATTTTAATAGCCTAACCTAATGCTTTCTTAAATACCTCTATTGCTTGCTTCATTTGTTCACGACTACCTAGTGAAATACGGCAGTGTGTTTGTTCTAATGGCGGGAAATCTCTTCCCACCAAAATATTGTTTTCTAGACAAGCTGTTCTGAATTTAGCAGCAGGCATCCCTAAATTAACAAAGATATGGTTTGTATTCGAATCTGGAACCTCATGACCCTGACTACGGAAAAAACCAATCACCTCATCCCTTATCTCAGCATTTTCCTGAGCTTCCCAAGCAATATGCTCCTCATCTTCTAACGCTGTTAATGCGGCAACTGCAGCCAACGAATTAACATCACCCAATCCCCAGGCGGCATCAATTTTTTCAAGAGTTTGAGCTTGCGCAAGAGCATAACCGATGCGCATCCCAGCCAACCCATGAGCTTTTGAAAATGATCTGGTAACAGAAACATTCTCATACTCTAACGCCAAAGGCAGAGCCGTTTCCATCGCGCCTGGTCTGGTATAATTTATATAAGCTTCATCGATTTGAATATGCACATCGGGGTTTTCACGCATAACACTACGCACAAATTTTTCAATGACATCTGGCCCATGAACCGTGCCCGTAGGATTATTGGGATTACATACATACAAGAGTCCAGAACCCTCCGCATTTCTAGCCACAGCGTCGAGATCTATACCAAGATCTCTACCGAGCGGTAATTCAATTGCTTTAGCATTTATGCGGCGAGCAGCTTGCAAACTCGTAGAATAAGTGGGCATTGGAATTACCAGAGCTTTATTTTCGTCGCAGTACGCCCGAGTTATGGCCTCAAGTAATGGTGTCGAGCCTGTCGACAAGAGGACATTTTCCGTACCAACTCCATAATAATTAGCTATCCCTTCTCGGAGCTCATTCACATGATCAGGAGAATAGCCCATGCCTACACGTTTAGTAGTATGAGCGCGAATGGCTTCTAAAGTCTTAGGCCCTGGCCCGCGGGCACTTTCATTTTGATTTAGCTGCATAATGCCGTCATGGTATACGCCGGTAGCATGCGCCTTACGCGTTTGAGCTTGTGCTTTATTCCCAATTAGGGTCGTTCCGGACATTGCTCCAATAGCTGTGCCCAGGGCAACCTTTCCAAATTCGCGTCGAGTAGTTTTCATTAATTTCCCCTGCTGCCCGTATTAGGACTAGGTTATGTTTTGTTTATTACTTTATAAAAAATTATTCTTCTCGGTGCCTGCATCATAGCGCTTGCAACATACACAATTCAATTAAATACCACAGAAAAGCACATGTAAAAGGTTTCTATAAGCTTGGCTATTCAATTATCACTACACCAAACCTCTCTGAACCCCACTTAATTCAATCAAGGGAATCCACTGAGAAAGCCTTGTCGATAGCCTTTGTCACTTCCTTAAAGGCATCATGGGCAAGAAAAGTCCCATGACCCGACAAAAGTTTGTCGAAATTGAGCTCAAGCAATCTCCTGAACTCTTCTTCTAGGCCGCCCCCTTCCGGAGTCATTAGTTTGAGCCAAATGGGCCCTACTATCGTAGTTTTTGGAAATCCAATACGCGGCATAATTACTTTTGCCAGCCAATTGCTATAACTGTAATCGCCATAATGTTGAATGGAGTCGCACGTGAATAAAATCCCGCCGTCTCGCTTAAGTAATAACGCACACTCTGGTTGGGTTGTATTACGAAATTCAAAGAACTCACAGTCCTCTACTGGAGTTAATCCCCCCATACCAATTTCAACATCTATAATTGGTTCTTTATAGGCCATCCCATTCGGCTGACTCCAAAACTGTGCTTTAAATTTTTCTACATAATAAGCGTCATCAATCCCATGAAACGCTCCTAGACGAACAATATTTTTAATCTCCCCTAGGGCTCTTAACTTATCTTCAGTACCTGCATTCAGCCTTATCGGATTAATTAACGTTATCTCAGACTCTTCACATACAATTCCCATATTCCGACTAATGCGCATAAAAGGGTTCAACTTTATGCTGCCTCGTACCATGAAAATATCTGTACCTATAGGCTCAATATCCCCATGCGGATATATCATCTTTTTGACTCCATCATCATTACTATAAAATACTATGCAGTTTTCTGTTCTTCTAAGCCAAGTTCCTTGATACTGATTTCCCGCATCTTATATTTTTGTACCTTCCCGGTTACCGTCATTGGAAAATCTTCACTAAATCGCACATAGCGCGGCACCTTATAATGCGCGATTTTACCTCTGCAGAATTCTCGGACCCCATCTTCGGAAAGGTCATCACCTTCCTTTAAACTGACCCATGCAATTATTTCTTCTCCATATTTAGAATCTGGGACTCCTGTCACTTGAACCGCCTCAATGCTCGGGTGGGTCATTAAATACTCCTCTATCTCTCGAGGGTAAACATTTTCCCCTCCGCGTACGATCATGTCTTTAATCCGGCCAACGATATTTACATATCCATCTTCATCCATAACGGCAGTATCGCCCGTATGCATCCAGCCATTGTCATCTATGGCCAAAGCTGTCGCTTCAGGGTTCTCCCAATAACCCAACATTACAGAGTATCCCCTCGTACATAATTCTCCCATCTCTCCAATAGGACAAATTTCCGAAGTTTCTGGGTTAATTATTTTTACCTCTACGTGAGGGTGAACTTTACCAACAGTGCTAACACGTTTGGTTACTGGCGAATCAACTCGAGTTTGAAAACTGACGGGGCTTGTTTCGGTCATTCCATATGCTATTTCAACCTCAGTCATATTCATCAGTTTATTAACTTGCGTCATTGTTTCAATTGGACAAGGGGCTCCAGCCATGATTCCAGTGCGCAAACTCGATAGGTCATATTCTTCAAAATTCGATAATGCAAGCTCGGCAATAAACATTGTTGGCACTC
>Ga0066836_10000602_pt1 | contig 17632 bp, 15 predicted proteins | sample ETNtaG_18_FD_71568 | JGI IMG/M metagenome (GOLD analysis project Ga0066836, IMG submission 71568) | Marine microbial and viral communities from oxygen minimum zone, Eastern Pacific Ocean - ETNP201302SV91 | ecosystem: Environmental > Aquatic > Marine > Oceanic | place: Pacific Ocean: Eastern... | reverse complement strand
GCGTGAGCAGTATGTCCTTCCTGCCATAGAAATTCAGTTGTTCTCAAAAATAAACGAGTACGCATTTCCCATCTAACGACATTTGCCCATTGATTAATTAACAATGGAAGATCTCTATAAGATTGTATCCACTTTTTATACATTGACCAAATAACTGTTTCCGATGTTGGTCTTACAATGACTTCCTCTTCCAATTTAGAATCAGGATCAAGTGTAATGCCCTCTTCAGAATCTGCCTTAAGCCTTGTATGGGTTACAATTGCACATTCTTTTGCAAAACCTTCCACATGTTCAGCTTCTTTTGCTAGAAAAGACTTTGGTATAAATAATGGGAAATATGCATTTACATGCCCTGTCTCTTTAATCATATCATCAAAAGAATTTTTGATTAATTCCCATAATGAAAAACCATATGGTCTAATAACCATCGTCCCTTTTACTGGACCATAATCTGCCAGTTCAGCTTTGGTAACAATATCTGTATACCATGCAGAATAATTTTTAGTTTGTGGTGTTACGCCTTTAGACATAAAAAATTTACTTAATAATTAATTGGAAATTACCGGCTTAAGAATGGCCTTACAATTGAATTTGTGATTTGATTGAGCCTCATAGTAATCCTTGATTATTTTCTTACTAATATAAAGTGAAAGTAAATACTCTAATGACTAAAAAATATTTTTTTCATACCATTGTTTTAATATTAATTATCACAGGCTGCGAATCGAATCATGCAGATATGGTTATTCACAATGGTACAATTTATACTATGGATGACTATAATCCCATTGCTCAAAACGTTGTAATAAAGGATGGAAAAATCATAGATGTTGGCACAAAAAACAATTATAATAAATATATTGGCCCAAATACGGATGTTTTAGATCTAAGCGGATCAACTATGATTCCTGGACTTATTGAAGGACATGGGCATTTTATGGGTCTTGGTCGTGCAAAAATGCGATTGGATCTATCTCAAGTAGAAAATTATGATGAACTTATAAATATTGTTGAAGATGCGGTAAATAAAGCAGCCCCAGGCGAATGGATTCTTGGAAGAGGCTGGCATCAGAGTAAGTGGGCACCATCACCAGATATTGTTGTTAAAGGCTTTCAAACGCATGAAAAGTTAAGTTCAATATCTCCAAATAACCCTGTTTGGCTAACTCATGCAAGTGGTCATGCTTCTTTTGGGAATGCAAAAGCTATGGAAATTGGAGGAATTACAGCTGAAACTGAATTTGGGTTTGGTGGTGAAATAATTAAAGATTTAAATGGAAAGCCTACAGGTATATTTAATGAAAGAGCTCAAAGTTTAATAAGTCGTCATATCGAAACATCAATTTATAACGCTGATGGAAATTTAGTTTCAGATTCTGATCAACAAATGTCTATGCGTGCCTTAGAGCTAGCGGTTAATGAATGTTTGAAGAATGGTATAACTTCATTTCATGATGCTGGATCTGGCGCAGAATCAATACAAGCTTTTCGGGAGGGAATAATAAATAAAAAACTGAAAGTTCGTCTTTATGTTATGCTTACTAGTCGTGATCCAAAATTGCTGGAAGATTGGTATAAAAAAGGTCCAGAGATTGGAACAGGAAACGATTATTTAACTATTCGATCAATCAAATTAAATGCTGATGGAGCCCTAGGTTCAAGAGGAGCTTGGTTGCTTAATGAATATGCAGATCGTCCCGGTCATTTTGGAATGGCAACGCAATCAATGGATTATGTTTATAAAGTTTCATCAAATGGATTAAATAATGGTTTTCAAGTTAATACACATGCAATTGGTGATCGGGCAAATAGAGAAGTGCTTAATCAATATCAAAGAGTATTTAATGAGAATCCTCAAAAAAATAATGATCTCAGATGGAGAATTGAGCACGCTCAACATATTGATCCACAAGATATTCCTAGGTTTGGTGAAATGGGTGTTATCCCGTCAATACAAGGTATACATATGTCATCTGATAGGCCATGGGCTATAAATCGTCTCGGTAAAAAAAGAATTATCGAAGGTGCGTATGTATGGAGAAGCTTGATGGATTATGGCGCAATTGTAGTGAATGGATCAGACGTGCCTGTTGAGCCAATTAATCCTATAGCTTCATTTTATGCAAGCGTTTCACGCAAAACATTAAAGGGTAATCCTGAAAATGGTTATGAGCCCAATCAAAAAATGACAAGACTAGAGGCGCTAAAAACATATACTATTAATGCCGCATATGCTGCATTTGAAGAAGATATTAAAGGTTCAATTGAAATAGGGAAATATGCTGACTTTACAGTTTTATCAAAAAATATTATTACAATACCTGAAAATGAAATATTACAAACAGACATTCTTTACACAATTATTAATGGACAAATTGAGTACAAGAATTGATCAGCCAAAATTCAAATAAATTAATTTGCTCACTTCATCAAAAAAAGTTTCGGACTAAGTATGGTAAATTTCTTATCGAAGGCGCTCGAGCAATTGACCATGCATTAAATAATAATGGAGCTTTTTCAATTATTGTATATACTAGAGCTTTTTTAAATAAAAATCCGAACATAATTGAAAAAATTAAAACATTTAATTCTTCTTTAATTAATGAAAAAGAATTAAAAAAAATATCACCATCGAATTCCCCATCGGGAATTCTTGGGGTTGCAAATAATATCCAGTATAGCGACTTTAATAATACAGAAAATTTTATTTTTTTAGATAAAGTTTCTGATCCAGGGAATATGGGAACTATCATTCGTACTGCGGCGTGGTTTGGAGTATTTCAAATAGCATTATCTGAAGGTTGTATAGACCCATTTAATCCTAAAGTTGTAAGGGGTGCAATGGGTGCTCATTTTTCCTTAAAATGGATTGGTGAAAAATCAATTTTAGATTTTAAAGATTATAAATTAATTGGCGCTGTCCCAAAAAGTAAAAGTACTACAACACTATATTCTCTTAATGATAAATGGGGATTGATAATGGGAAGTGAAGCACATGGTATATCTAGAGAGAATTACTCTCATCTTAGCGATACAATCGCTATCCCAAAAATAGGAAAAGGAGAATCACTCAATATTGGCGTAGCAATGGGTATATTGCTTTATCAGCTAACAAAATAATGCTTTCTTTCACTATAAACATTTATAGTGGTAATTTCCATCATGATGGAAAAAATGGATCTAGAACCCCATGAGCCGGACCCTGACAGTCCCGGTCGCATTTTTAATCGTTATTTTATCGGTTTTTTCTGCTCTAATTATTGCATCAATTTTTAGCGCTATGGATCCGTCTATTCTTGACGGAACAACTCCATCCCTATCTACATATATTTCAATGTTTGTTGGTCAATCCTTTTTAATTGTTCCAGTTTTAATTTATTTAAATAAAAAGGGAGCTCCAATTTTTGAATCTTTGCGCCTAAAAATTATTTCAAAAAAAACAGCTATTGCTACATTAATTTTATCTTTAGGAGCAATGGTTATATCGGATGAAATAAATATATTAGTTGATAAAATCATTCCTGCTCCAGAATCTTTTTTGCAGCTAGAGGCATTGCTTACACCAGAAAATCCACTTTCAATGATAATTCTTATAATTACTATTGTTATTCTAGCTCCGGTTGGAGAGGAGCTTTTATTCAGAGGTTTTTTCCAAAAATTTTTGGAAAATCAGTGGGGTGATGTAACTAAAGCAATACTTATATCAAGTTTATTCTTTGCCGCAATACACTTTAATCCTTATTGGTTAATTCAAATATACTTTCTTGGAGTACTTCTTGGATATATTGCGTGGAAAACATCATCTGTGATTCCTGCAATAATTTTTCATGTGGTTATAAATGGATCTTCGCTTTTATTTACTCATTTAGGTGAATCTATAGAATCTATATTGTTATGGAATGGACATGTTAATCCATTAATATTGATATTAGGTGGATATTGTTTTTTTATTGGTATGAAACAAATACAAGGTATTTCTTAAAATGAAAAAAGAATTATTTAAAAATGAAATAACGATCTTGAGAGATACCTTCAGAAGGCTTCTTAGGCGACATGCAGAAACAAATATTTTAAAGCTAATTGATAAAACACACCCTGCAGATCTTGCATTGCTTTTCCGATATTTTAATGAAAATGAGCAGGATGAAATTTTTTCTAAATTAAAATCTTCTGAAAAAACCGCTGAATTTTTAAATGATCTTGATGAGTTAATAGGTATTAGACTATTAGAAAATGAATCTCATGAGAGAATAGCATCGATATTAGAGCATGCAAGTTCAAATGAACAAGCGTACTTAATAGGATTATTAGATGAAAAATATGCTTCATCTGTAATTGATCTATTACAAGCTGATAAACAAGAAGAGCTAGAAGAAATGATGGCCTATCCTGAAGATAGTGCTGGAATCTTAATGTATACAGATGTTTTTACACTGCATGAAGAAACAAAAGCTAGGGATGCAATTAATGCTCTTCAGGATCAAGAAGACGCTGAAATGGTTTTTTATCTTTATACTTTAGATGATGAGGAAAGACTAACTGGAGTAATTTCGTTAAGAGATTTAGTAACCACTCCTGGTGATACTAAGTTAAAAGATATTATGTCTAAACAAATACATGTTGTTAGACCTGAAACTGATCAGGAAGAAGTTGCGCGTATTGTATCGCAATATAATTTTTTAGCAGTCCCAGTTGTTGACTCTGATGATCGTTTACTAGGAATTGTAACCGTTGATGATGTCGTTGATATTATTCGAGAAGAAGCGACAGAAGACTTTTTACAAATGGTTGGTGCAGGAAAAGATAGAGAAATATTACTTAAGTCTTCATGGGAAAATGCTCGAATGAGACTTCCATGGCTATTTGCAAGCTGGGTTGGTGGTATTATGGCTGCATTCATTATTGGTATTTTTGATAATGTACTCCAAAGTACGATTGCTTTAGCAGCATTTATACCAGTAATTATGGGTATGGGCGGTAACATAGGAACTCAATCCTCTACTATAATTGTTCGCGGTTTAGCGACTGGAAGGGTGAGCATTGAAAATTCAATGAGAATTCTTTTTAAAGAAATTAGAGTGGGTTTAATGTTAGGAATCCTATATGGATTATTATTAGGTGTTTTTGCTATATTAAAATTTCTAGATGTTTCGCCCATGCTAGGTGTAGTAGTTGGAGTAAGCATTTGCATTTCAATGATTATAGCTGCAACTATTGGTTCACTAGTCCCTTTAATATTAAATAGATTCGAAATTGATCCAGCTATTGCAACTGGACCATTTGTTACTACATCAATAGATATACTTGGTGTTGCTTGTTACTTTCTAATTGCAATTTTCTTACTTTAGATGAGCTAATAATAATGAGTACAAAATCTTTTTTTAAATCACACGGAAAACAAATAATAATTTTAATAGGTGTTACTGTTTTAATTGGTGTTGCTCTGAAATATGAAATAGACACTAAAATGGTAGTCTTTGGAACAGTTGTTCTAGGAGTATTTACCCAAGCATTTGCTGGTGTAGCTGCATTAATTGCAACTTTACCATTAGTTGGGCCTTTGATAATTAAAATTTTTACTATTCCAATATTTTGGATATTGAATTCTATGGGCTATTTCGTTGGAGCTGTAGCAATAAAAAAAGGTTATCGTAGTGAGTTTACAAAATCACGCGTATTAACATTAGCATTACTAGTTGGCATTATTCTTGGGTATATAATAGGACATCTAGTTCCACTCCGATAAAATAAATGAAAATTATATTATTACATGGTCCTAACCTTAATCTTATTGGGAAAATATCTTCAAAGCTAGATAGTCAAATCACCCTTGATAAAATAAATACTGGTATTAAGCGCAATATTAGGAATACTAATACTGATATAAAAATTTTTCAAACTCACAAAGTATATCAGGCAATCAATTTTGTTCAAAGGAATAGAAATTGGGCAGACGGTCTTTTATTTGCACCTATGGCCTGGGCTTTTTATGAATATTCTATTCTTGATGCAATTAAAATATCAGGATTGCCAACTATTCAACTATTATTTGGCAGTAAGTATAACAACATAGATGAAGAAAAATCAATATTCACAAATGTTGCTACTAAAACGATAATTGGATCACCTAAAAAAATCTATATTGAGGGTATAAAATTTTTAGAAAAAGTAGACTAAATAGTGTGAAAAAAAAATTATCAACTATATTTTTTTTCATTATTGGATGTTCTAATATTCAAAATGATGCACCCACTCCTACAGTAATTGCTCAAAATATTGTTTCAGAAATCAGTTTTTCCTATGACAGTATTAAAGCAACAATTATTACAGATACTGATTTAACAAACTTTGAGACATTATCCTTACTTGCAAATAAACCAATCTCAATTGAACATTTGGTTAGCTTAGCATATCCTAATCTTCATGACTCCACAATAAAAAGTTTTGAACCTCTCGTTAATAAATCGGTAGCATTACAGCAAAGAAAGAGGGTTATTAATAATATTACTAATAATGATGGTGCTATCATCACCTCTTATACAGTTGATACAACTTGGGTATTCAAAAATATAAGAGAAGTCATAAATAATTATAATAGCAGTTCATCAATAAACTCTTTGTTTGATAGGGGTGGAGAAATTCCTGACTTTGTGAAATTAGTCCCCTCATCGAAATTATTATTACCTGTTATCAAATTGAAAGTTCCTACACGTGCATCACGTTTACCAAATGCTCCTAGAGCATATCGCTCAGGTATCCATCGAGGAATAGATTTTTTTTCTAACTGGGGAACTCCGATAAGAGCTGTAGCTGATGGAGTAATAATAAGATCAGATCTGAATTATAAAGAAGTACCTGCAGATTTTCGTGTAAAAATGCTAAATAATGCATCTAAGTTAAAAAGAACTCCTTCAGATATATTTAATGAGTTGCTATTGGGTCAAGCCGTTATAATTGATCATGGATTTGATCTCTTTATTGGTTTTAGAACTATAACTATTTACGCACATTTATCATCGATAGATAGTAAAATTATTCCGGGCTATAAAATAAAACGGGGAGATGTATTTGGAAGATCTGGAAATACTGGGACACAACCAAGTACACTTGGTACCAGAAATGAATCACATTTACATTGGGAGCTTATTTTACAAGATAATAAAGGCGAATATTATTTTGGACAAAATATTGAGTATGATGGTTTACAATTTGCTTTAAATCAAATTTTTAGTGAAAATTAATTATTAAATTAAAATTTTATAAGCATCCATATTGTCATAAATAGCATAATACTATTTTCAATAATAGTTGCAGTAGTCATAGGTAATTTTAATGCAGTACCAAGACAAGCACATTGTATAGATTCTTTACGGATTAATGTTGTTACTACACCTACTGTGGTAGTAACCAAAATAATTAACGAAATTATCAAAGCTATATATAATTGCTCTCTCATAAGGAAAGCAAGTCCAAGCATACTCTCGATAAATGGATAGATCCAACCATATAAAGGAATGACTTTTGCTATAGGATCATACATTTTAAATGTACTAGGAAAATTTCTATAATCAAGAAATTTAAAAAAGCTGAAGACTATAAAAAAAAGTCCCATAAAATCATACATAAAATTTTCTAAAATGAATTCAGATCTATTAATGATTAATGAACCAGCTATGATATATAGAAATGAAAGATATAATGGGATTAGTTTTTTAGCAGTCGATCCTTTTATTGCAGTATTATCATTTAATGTAGCGGTATAACCTAAATCAAAAATAACACTAATAACTTCATCTAGTTTAGAGTCCCCCTGAATAATTGCCATTTCATCATTTAGATTAACGGTGGCCTTTTCTATCCCTTTTATGCGATGAAGTGCTTTTTCAATTTTTGAGACACATGCTTCACAGTGCATCCCTTGAATTTGTAATTCAATCAAAACTTAATATAGTTATTTGATCAATTTGACAGGATCTCCTGATGAAACTTGTCCTTCTTTAATTACACGCGCATACCACCCACGTCTATTCATTAATGTTTTAATAAATTCAGATACTTTTTCTTTTTTAACATAATTTAATGCTGACAAATTCGTGCATGGATCACAAATAATTGAAATTTCTATTTCAGCTTTTCCTACTTCATATCGTTGACCAGGCTGAATAGATCTATAATCAATATTTTCTAATGTCAAATTTTCTCCTAGATCACCTGGCATGATTGGCCATCCTTCATTATTAAGATCATTCAACATATCCATTGAAATAATCATTACAGCCATATCAGGATCATTTTGCTTTTTATTTACTCTGAATCGGTTAAAATCCCCATCCAGACCTTTAGCGGTGACTTGTGTTGTTGGTACAGAAACTTTTGGAAGGCCAGCTTCTCCTGGAGTATCTGGCTTTACATTAATTTGATAAACAGTTGACATGATATTTAATAACTTCTAATCCTATTTTCAAAATCTGTCTTCAACTCATTCGAGAAAGTTTTAATGCGTTTTTTTGTTTCTTCATTTGTTTGTATTTCAATCCATTCGTTCGAACCGGCATAACGACCGTATGAACTAACAATTGATCTAATATTATACATTTCTCCACCACTACCCTTCATACGTGCTTCTAGGGTTAATTTATATCGCACTTCTTCAATGCCGGCTAGTACTTCTTCATTAGAAAGCGCAGGATATTCAAATTTAGTATCAATAATTGCTCCACTACCTCTATTCTCTGTACGATCTACCACAAATCTATTGCGATTTAGTATTCTTACAGATAATGTACTAAAATCATCCATTGTAGCAGTGCCAACTGTCATTCTATAATCTCGTACAGCATTTGATGCCGCCCCTGCTCCACAACCGACTAAAAACAAATAAATAAAACTGATTATTACTATTATTCTATTATTCATATCATTATCCTAATTCTATAATTAAAGAAGGCCCTGCAAAACAGGGCCTTCTTTTTTCATCATAAATATCTGTGTAAGAATTTTATTTAATTCACACACATTTTACACAATTAATGCAAATCTGCATCAATAAGCGGTGTAACCTTTTCGAATTCAATATCGAATCCTCTTACCCGGAATCCATTATTACGAATTCTAGGTGCAGTTCCTGGCGTACCAACAGCAGCTTGACCACCAAAAGTGTAGTTTTCCATTAATAGAATTTCAAGCTCTTTACCTGGAATAGCTAAATGCGTAGGAGTGCCCTTTGTTAAATCACCCCATCCACGTCTATTCATATATCCTGTAAAAGGATGAATTAATGTATTTTCTAACATTGCTTCATATTTATACATAGACCATAATGAAGAACCGTCAAGAGCGTTAGCTGCATCCGTAGAAGCACCAACTTTTGCTGAGGTTGCAGCTGATAAACCACCAGTTGTTACTCTAGATTTATTAATTAGAGTAACTGCTGTTGCTGCATCACTACCACGAAGAGCTGCTTCGGCTTGAAGTAAATCAAGCTCTGCTTGTGTAACATCATGCATTGGACCTTGTAGCCCTTGATCTACCGCATAATCTCTATTCCTATTAAATAGGTAGAATGTTTGGTGATAGGTACCACGAGAAGCAATTAAACGAGTACGATACTCATTTTTAGCATAAAGGCCTTGAGTTTGCTTACCATCAGCATCTAATGCGCCAGTAAGTCGCTTATCATCTGTTGTCATAGTGAAGGCTTTGCGATCAGCTACAGCTGTTCCTAGCCAACTTGTATATCCAGTAGATTTATCTGCAGGACCAATCAACTTGTAATCAGAACGACCCCAACTAGCAGAAACACCACAGTAGTACTGTGTGCGAGACCACCAGTAGACACCATCACCTACAGGAGCAAATGGAATACCTTGAGAGGCATGAGATTTGACATCACTCCAGCTAACAGCTGCACGCTCAGTTGGTGTGCGGGCAACGCCTGCTGTCCAACGCGCAACAAGACCATGAGTGATCTTAGCTAGATCAGCCATTGTAAGACCTGATATTTGTAGCCAGTCCTCTGGAATTGCTACACTAGCGTTAGCACTAGCATCTGTAATAACTCCTTTAAGTGCAGTAATTGCACTTGCCATCTGCACATCGTAAGCTACTAGTTCAGGGGTTGAACTAAAGTCTGTTGACTCATCAACATAAAACCCTTTGTCATAGTAGACAGCTACCATTGCATTAGAAGCACCCATAATAAACTTAGCAAATATTTCTGCTCGTTTATCAGCAGCGGCATCAGCAAGAAAGGTTTTTCCACCTTCTTGACCTGCCTTCAGTGAAGCCAAGCCATCTTTTGCTGCTGAGATTGCTCCGTACCAATAGTACCAGGGCTGCTCTAAAGCATATGCATAGTTCCATGCAGGACTGTTGTTAGCAGCTGCACGGGGTTCAGAAGATAGTTCTCTCATTCCATAGTTACCCCATGATGAGGTATTGGCATCAGCCATTACACCAGGATTAAAAGAACCACCAGTTACATGAATACCTTGCCAAAAAGACAAGAATGTACTCTTGATCAAAGATTCTACATCTGCAGGCTTTGCAAGAGCACGACTTTGGTCTGGTGCATTGGTATTTGATACGTCAAGATCGGCACAACCATTCAAAACAAGAATGGAAACCATTGCAAGACTCATTATTTTTTTTGTAATAGTCATATTTATACTCTCCTTACCTTAAAAGTCCACGTCGACTGTGAATGAAAAGGTGCGATAATTCGGATACGTATAAGAATCAACCCTAGCATTAACTGCTGAACCTAATTGACCTCCGCCACGACCAACTTCTGGGTCATAGCCTCTGTAATTAGTCCAGGTCATAAGGTTTCTTCCTACAATACCAACATTTAATCCACTCACACCAAATCCACGCATATCAACAAGACTAGCTAAATTGTACTTAACAGCGAGTTCTCTCAATTTGAGATAACTACCATCTTCAACATAGAAGTCATTTGGAGCATTTACGTGATAAACATCACGATAGTAAATCGTTGGCTTTTTATCAGCGTCAGATTTTCCATATTGATCTGCATCACCAGTCGCGCCTTCGCGAGCACCCCATTGTCGAGTGTGATTATAGATATTTCCACCACTTTGGCCATCAAACAGTGCAAATACTGTAAGACCTTGGAAACGGAAATTAGTATTAAAAGCATACCCAAAATCAGAAACTGAAGTTCCAATTTGATGTATTTTATTACCAGTTTCATCTACATATTGAATTGGACGACCCCAGTTATACGTTTGAGTCATACCAGTACTGGTCGTACCCCAAAGTGACTTTGTAATACCATCGCCAACACCATTACCAGCACCAACCCAAACTAAATAACCATCACTATTAACAGCAAATTCAGCTGATTTTGCTTGATCATCTTTTGGGAGTTCAGCTGATCCTGTAGCCCATTTTGTTCCCCAGAAGGATGCGTACTGTGTACCTTCCTTCATGTAGAATATCTTTGGACCACCAGCGCTATATAGGTATGAAGGCATAGAGAATTTGGTAATATTGTGATCATATTTATCCCAGTTAAAACCGACAGAAAGTGACATGTCACGAGTATTAACGACTGATGCATTTATAGACAATTCAAGCGCATCAGCTTCCAATGTTCCAGCATTTCTCCACTGAGAACTATAGCCATAAAATCCAGCCAATGGTACAGGAAGGAGTTGGTCTTCATTTATTGTTGTGGATTGAGTAAGCTCAACAGACACAAGATCCATTATAGTAAAATCCAATCCCATTTCTGTTTCCGTAGTGGTTTGAGGCTTTAGATCTTTATTACCAAGCGCCCCTTTAGATATATTACCACCTGCTACAGACCATGTTTCATATTGATATCCAAAAGCTGGACGAACACCAGCTGTTCCATTACTGAAACGTAATTTGAATTCAGGGAAAATACCTGCTAAAGGAGCCCAGAAGGCTTCTTCACTAAGGCGGTAAGCACCACTAAATTTATAATAACTGTTTTCTCTGTTACCAGGACCAAACAATGAACTACGGTCCTGACGGAGAGTAACATCAATGATATAACGATCAAGAATATCTAACTGTGCACCACCAGAGAAACCATCTGAATTAACAGTTTGATTTGAAGAACCAACTGTTTTATCAGCACCAGTTTCTAACTGAGGAACATCACCTACAGCTAAATTAAAAGCATTTCCTGTAGTATAGTTATAATCATAAGCTTCATAATTATATCTAGCTTTAGCAATTAATGACATACCAGTTAATTGAGTAGCATAGGTTATACCTATATCACCATTGATAGACTGTTCATCATTGTTCGACTTAGTCAAATTACCATCATTGTAATTTGGACTTGGAGTAACTGTTTTCCAACCTTTTGGATAATAGTTTTTCCATAAGCGCGATGAACGATCAACACTCAAAGACCCAACAGCCCTTAATTGTGGCATAATTGCCCAACTAAAGTTTGAGCCCAATAATGAACGCTGTCTAGTACTAAGCCTTTCATTATTAGCAATCTGATATACTGGGTTTGCTTCTTCTTGATTTCGAGGATCAGGCTGAATAAAATATTCACCTTCTTTATCCTTAGCTGTGATATCTACATCCCATGGGAAAAAGGTCACATCAAAAAATGAACCAGAGTTGGTTTCTTCTTTGAATGACTTAGAAAGTAATGAGCTAAAGCCCACTTTCAAACCATAAGGTAGATTCACATCAGTATTCAAACGAAACGTGTTTCGGTTGAATCCATCAATAAATTTTCCAAAAACACCATCTTCTGAATGATTTCCTAAGCTAACAAAAACATTAAAGTTTTCAGCATTACGACTCATTGAGAAGTTATGTTTTGTATAGTTTCCATCTGAAAACATTGCATCCATATGATTATATCCTGGACGACCACCAGGTCCATTATTTGGTAGAAGTTTTGGACTACCATCCGTAGGGTCGCCAGTGGCTGAATATTTAAATGCTTGGTCAGCAAAATAAATACCGGCAGCTGCAAAATCAGCATTTACCGTATTTACATCAGGGCTTTTAGTGGCATCACGAGGGTCATACGCTTTACCATCAGTAGCATCTATAAAATAGCCTGTGGCAGGATCAACCTTGTACCAATGAGAACCATTAGTTTCAATAGATCCAACAAGCTCATTGTACCCCTGTTCCATTTTATAATTAAAACGGGTTTGGCCTAAACCAACTTCGGAACCACGCTTGGTTGTAATGGCAATAACGCCATTTGCAGCACGTGCACCATATTCGGTTGCTCCTGCTGCACCTTTGATAATTTCAATATTTTGAACATCATCAGGACTAATATCACCCATAGGGCTACCTGAAACAGATGGGTCAATAATGATACCATCAACAATGTAAAGTGGTGCCTGAGAACGACCGCTAGAATTAATACTAGTTGCTCCCCTTAGTTGTACAGAAGCAGCATAGCCAGGTTCACCTGTAGACTTTACTACTTTAACACCAGCAGATTTACCGCGAATCATTGATTCAACAGTTGTTGCTGGAGCCATCTCTAATACATCGGCATCAATTTTATCAATAGCAAACGGTGTCTTGGTTTTTGTTAGCTCTCCGGCAACTCCTGTTACCATCACAGCATCCATTTTCAAGACGTCTTCTCTCAAAGCAAAGTCTTGAGTCCCTGCTTCAGTTACCATTACAGAGGCTTGTTTATAGCCAATATAACGAGCAGTAACTTTCGCAGAGCTTAAACCAGCAGGAATAGTTAGATTATAGTTTCCATCCACATCAGTGGAAGAACCTATATCTGTTCCTTCGACAAGAACGTTTGCACCAACTAGTTTTTCACCAGTCCCAGCATCGGTTACACTACCTGATATCTGTGTCTGTGCAAATAGCAAGCCAGATAAAAGAAGTGAAGCGACACTTAATGCAAAACATTTACGCATGTTTTTCTCCTTAATATAATTTTTATGTGTAATACGCAAGGATGCCTCTAATAAGGCACTCCTTACTAAACATTAACCGGCTATATTAACATAATTTGTTATGTAAAACAAAAATTATTTTTTACATAGTTTTCAATACATTATTTTGTAAGAAATTCACTTTAGGTTTTAATTGATAATAATTTGATTCATTTATGAAAATAGCTTTTGTAACTGGAGGGTCGGGTCATCTCGGCGCCAATCTTGTAAGGAGTTTGATTGATTCCGGTTGGAATGTTAGATGTCTAATACATAAAGATGAAGAACCTTTTATTGGATTAAATATAGAAAAAGTTTATGGAGATCTTTCTAGCGCTTCAATCCTATCAGAGCAAATAAAAGGATGTGAGGTTATTTTTCATTTAGCAGCTTATGTGGGGATTGAAAATGTAAATAAATCTCTAATGAAAAAGATAAATATTTTGGGAACACAAAATATGTGCGAAGCTGCATTAAAATGCAATGTGAAACGTTTTATCCACTTTTCAACAATCCATGCATTTGACCAGAAGCCTATTCATGAAACTTTGACGGAAGATCGACCCTTGGTGACTGATCCCAGTTCACCATTATATGATCAAACAAAAGCAATTGCCCAAACAATAGTGTATGATGCATGTAAAAAAGGATTAAATGCTAGTATTTTACATCCTACCGGAGTCCTTGGCCCTTTTGATTACAAGCCAAGTCGAATGGGAAAGGTTTTGATGGATATATCAAATAGAAAAATGTTGATACAAGTTGATGCGGGGTTCAATTGGATTGATGCAAGAGATGTTGCTGATACAGCCATTCAATGCGTTGACCTTGGGGAAAAAGGAAAAAATTATATTGTTTCGGGTACATGGGCATCCTTCAAAGAAATTTCAGATATTGTTGCTAAATTGATAAATAAAAGTACATCTTTAATAATTTTGCCTTTATGGGTTGCATATACTGCAATCCCTTTTGCTTATGTTTTGTCAAAAATTTTTGGCAATAGGCCCTCTTTTAGTCGTGGAAGTATTCATGCCCTAGCTATTCAATCCAAAAAAATTTCAAATGATTTAGCCAAAAACAAGTTGAATCATAGAGTAAGAAGTTTAGAGGAAACTATAAGAGATACATTATCATGGAATCAGAAGAATGCTAATTAATCTATATCAATATAATTTGATCATTTGTATATGGCTAGGCATTGCACTTATAACTTTTATTTTACTTATGTTTGTCAGAGCTCCATATGGAAGGTATGAAAGGCCCGGCTGGGGATTTCGTCTTCCATCTCGAATAGGTTGGATGATTATGGAGTCACCAACTATTATAATTATGACAATCTTTTTTGGAACCATTGTATCTCAAAAGGGCACAGTTGATCTTATCCCCATTATATTTTATTGCATGTGGATGCTTCATTATTTGAACCGCACGCTAGTGTGGCCCATGAGAGCATATATTTCTAATAAAAAGATGCCATTAAGCATCGTTTTATTTGCTATCATATTTAATAGTATAAACTCATGGATTAACTCAGAGTGGATATTTGGGCTAAATTATCAAAATGACAACGAATGGCTGTTGAGCCCACAGTTTATCTCAGGATTAATCATTTTTTTTATAGGCATGGGAATAAATATGCAATCAGATAATATATTATTTTTGTTGAGAAAAAATAGTAATACAGATTATAAAATCCCGCAGGGTGGTTTATTTAAATGGGTTTCATCACCAAATTATTTAGGAGAAATATTAGAGTGGCTTGGGTGGGCATTGGCAACGTGGTCTTTAGCAGGACTATCTTTTGCCATATGGGCTATCGCTAATCTCGCCCCACGTGCACATTCAAACCATTTTTGGTATAAAGAAAAATTTTTAGACTACCCAAAAAATAGAAAAATATTAATCCCAAAAATTTGGTGATTTACGTTAAAAAATATTTGCTATAAATTGAATTTGAATTGTAGTATAAAGTATACGCGTAAGTAATACGAAAAAGTAATTTAGGAGTACATTATGCAAAAAGGAAGTGTAAATAAAGTTGTATTGGTTGGACATCTGGGTGGCGATCCAGAAACAAGGTTTCTACCATCTGGAGCTGCAGTAGCAAATTTTAATTTAGCTACTAATGAATCTTGGAAAGATACTAATGGTGAATTTCAAGATAAAACTGAGTGGCACCGCTGTGTTATGTTTGGGAAGTCGGCAGAATTAGCGGGAGACCTGTTAAAAAAAGGTCAACTAGCATATATAGAAGGCAAATTACAAACAAGAAACTGGGAAGATAAAGATGGAGTAAAGCGCTATACTACTGAAGTTGTTTGTGATATGTTTACAATGTTAGGTCGAAAAATGGATAGCGCTGAAACCCAAGAAAGGCCAAAGCCAAATGAAAGTGAGGATTCGCCATTAGAGGACGATGATCTACCTTTCTAAATTAATTTATTAATTAATACATAAGAAAAAAGGCTCTGCCTACAAATAAGCGGAGCCTTTTTATAAACAAACTTATATTAGAGCTACCCTGGTATTTAATTTTAGGAATTATTTGAATGAATAAGGAAAAACTGCAAAAAGATATCAATACATTTTGGGATGATAATATTGTTCCAACGCTTGTTGAATATATTAAAATCCCTAATAAATCTCCTGCGTTTGATCCTGACTGGGAAAAGAATGGTCATATGGAAAAAGTTCTACAGCTAGCAAAAAACTGGGTTGAAAAACATAAGCCGAATGGGAGTATCCTCCATATTAAACGATTAAAAGGAAGAACTCCACTACTTATGCTAGAAATCCCGGGACAAAGAGATGGAAATATTTTGATGTATGGCCACTTAGATAAGCAGCCAGAAATGCAAGGTTGGAATGACGATTATGGGCCCTGGACCCCAGTTATGAAAGACGAAAAATTATATGGTCGTGGTGGCGCAGATGATGGTTATGCTCTATTTGCTTCTTTAGGAATCATCAAATCCTTAATGGAGCAAGGTGCTTTACTACCTCGCATTGTTATTTTAATTGAGTTTTGTGAAGAAAGCGGTTCCCCCGACTTACCTTATTACATAGATGAATATTACGATATTATTGGTACCGTTGATTTAGTTATCTGCCTTGATTCTGGGGCTGGTAATTATAAACAATTTTGGACCACCGTTTCACTTAGAGGTATGATTGCATGTGAACTTCGTGTTGACGTACTAAATGAAGGTATTCACTCAGGAAGCGCAAGCGGGCTTGTCCCTTCTTCGTTCAGAATTATTAGGCAACTTCTTTCAAGATTAGAAGATGAATCAACTGGTGAAATTAAAGTAAAGAATCTTCATTCTACTGTCCCAGAACACCGTTTAAATGAAATAGAAAAAATGGTTACTACTATTGAAGATGAAGAGGACACACTACCATTACATAATAAAATGCAACCAACTTCTAATAATCCTGTTGAAGGATCAATTTTACGTACATGGAAGCCAACTCTATCAATAGTTGGTGCAGATGGTATCCCTTCAGTGGCTGATGGAGGAAACGTCCTACGTCCTTACACAACATTAAAGCTTTCATTTAGGTTGCCCCCAGATGTTAATTCTAATAAAGCAATGGATTCTGTTGAAAAAATATTATTAAAAAATCCTCCTTATGATTCATCTATTTCAATCAATTGGGAAGAACCTGCAAATGGATGGAATGCACCTAAGTTA
>Ga0066836_10000601_pt1 | contig 17641 bp, 15 predicted proteins | sample ETNtaG_18_FD_71568 | JGI IMG/M metagenome (GOLD analysis project Ga0066836, IMG submission 71568) | Marine microbial and viral communities from oxygen minimum zone, Eastern Pacific Ocean - ETNP201302SV91 | ecosystem: Environmental > Aquatic > Marine > Oceanic | place: Pacific Ocean: Eastern... | reverse complement strand
TTCTTGATGGAATTGATACGAGACTAAAAAAATTAATGCTATTAAAATAAGTTTCCTTATGGATTATCAATCAAACCGAATTAGTATAAAATTATTTAGTGCCGCATTATTTATTGTATTTGTGAATATAAAAGGAAATCCATCAAATTTTTTATTTTCTGGGTATGTGGATTATACCTATATCTCAAGACTATCAGATCACTCTCTAATTAATATTCCCTATAGAATGGGATCTTTAAATTTAGAACACCAGTCTGGAAATTTTTTACTAAATGGAACCTTTGCACTAGAATATCACGTCCGTGATGACTCTTATTTTTTAGGTTCCAGTAACCCCCAGGATTTTATTCTTGATATGAGAGAGTTATATACAACATATAGCTCAGATAATTTTGAATTTCGCATAGGAAAGCAGATCCACTCATGGGGTAGCGTAGATGAAAATAGTCCCATAGACAACGCCAGTGCACTGGACTATTATTATATGTTCTTTGGCGGCACTGACCGAAAATTGGCCACACTATCCACAGCAATAGATTATTATATAAACGATTTTAAATTGAATGTTGTCTTCTCCCCGATTCACTCCACAAATCGTATACCATTGGGAGATGATGACTTCCCAGTGAGGTTACCAGTCTATCCCAAAGTTTCAGAAATATTTTCTATTTCTGATAAACCCTATGAAGGTGGGATATATGGAACCTATTCTACAAGATTTGGTGACTTCTCTGCTTCTTACTTTTCTGGATACGATCGTACCTTCAATCTAACAGGCGTAAATGTATATGGCCATGGTAGCGATATCTCTTTCCCCTATGTAGATATTGTTTTTGGATATCGAAAAACAACTGTCCTAGGACTCGGAGGAGTATTACTCCGCGATTATTTTATACTAAGGTGGGATACAGGATATTTTTCAACTCAAGATCAAAATAAATCTATTGATAGGCTCAGTTCATTTAATCCAACCTACTATGATTCTCTTCATTTTACATATCCTCTTCTAGAAAAAGCAAAATATCAACAATCCACAATCCAATTTGAGACTGAATTGCCTTTTGATATAAATTTTTCAGCACAATATTTCACCCATGATACCTTAAGCTATAGTTCTGACAGCCTACCGATAGATCAAGAAATTGATATCCCAAATCTTGAAATTAACCCTGACAATATGAAACCGTCTAATTTCTTTACACCAGGTATGGGTGTACCTCTTGCTATTTTAACAAAAAAAGCTGTTTTTATTATAATCGATAAATCATTTTTAGATAATCAATTAAAAATCTCCATGACTTCTATGATGGATATTGCTGATTATTCAGTAACCAATGAAACTGCAGGCTCTTTAACTGAATTTAAATTAGAATATTCAATGACAGAAGACTTACAAAGCCTTTTAGGTATAACAAAAATTAATGGATCTGTTAACCATCCAAATGGAGAAGACTATCCCTTTAACAGAATGAAAGATTTTTCTCATATACGATTTGAACTAAAATATTTTTTCTAAAAGACATAATCATTGAAAATAAAAATAAATGGTATTGGATTATACATACCTCCAAAAATAGAAACATCCGCAGATATTGCTAAATTAATCGGTAAATCTAAAGAGTGGATTATTGAGAAATCCGGTGTCCTTGAACGACGAGTCTCAAATATTGATGTTGATGAGATGGGTGCCCTTGCAGGTAAAGCAGCACTAAAGTCTGGAGAGAAACCTGATCTGATTATAAATGCATCCGGTGTACCAAAACAAACTATACCGGATACATCTGTTTTTTACCAGAAAGCAATGGGGTTTAATGGTATCCCATCATTTAGTATCCATTGTACATGCCTATCCTTTATTACTGCTCTGCATACAGCAAGCTCCTTAATTCATTCAAAAGTTTATAAAAGAATTTTAATAATATCATCAGATCGAGGTACACGAGGCAGAAACTTTGACGAACCGGAGAGTGCATCTTTATTGGGGGATGGTGCAGCAGCCACTTTGGTGGAACCAGCTTCAAAATTGGATGAAAGTGAATTATTATATTTTAATATGAAGACCTGGCCCAGTGGTGCTAATCTAACTGAGGTACGAGGTGGTGGTACAAATAAACATCCTCAAGATTCTGATACTACTTTAGCAGACAACTTGTTTTCTATGGATGGCCCCGCTATTTATAAAATTGCAAGAAAACAGGTTTATAGAATGATGTTTCATACTCTTAAAAATACCAAAATAGAAAGAGATGATATCGATTGGGTTGTGCCACATCAAGCATCTGGGAAAGCAGTAGATGCATACATAACAACAGGAGGATTTAAAAAAAATAAAGTTATCGATATTGTATCAAAATATGGTAACTGCGTTGCGGCATCTGTTCCAATGGCATTAGCAGTTGCTGTAAAAGATGGACGGATAAAACGAGGGGATATTGTACTATTAATTGGAACTGGTGCTGGACTTTCTGCAGCCTGTGCTTTAATTAAATATTAAATAGATAAAACCCAATTAGAAATCTGTTTTTACTATAAAATTAATTTCAAATTAAGGATTTATTAGAAATGATTTTGAAAAAACTTCATCCTTCAGCCCTATATCAGGCTTGTAAGAAATGATCTCCATAACAGTTTTATTACCATTTTCTCGTTCCATTATCATTTTTCCGGCGGTCATATAGTCATTATTTTTTATAAAATTAGTTATCAATAAAGTTTTTTCTCTCTCCGATTCGCTAGAATAATATTCCACTTTAACAATGCGCCATGATTGTACATTGACCCATATTTTCCTAGAAAAATATGAACTCTCTTGCTTAGGCCAAGCCATAATAACTCTGCATTGATTACCATCAATAAATTCATTTCCCAAATTTGCAAGACTATCAGTTTTAAAATTCCTATTTTCTAAATCTTCATATATAAAATCGGTATTAAGAAAATTTTTTGACCTATCTTTTGCTTTTATCTGTTTTGCTTTTTTTATTTTCGGCAATGAGAACCACTGCTCCGTCTTTCCATTTTTATATACCCAACTCAATAAACTGGTACCTTTAACAATATCGGGTTTTTTAAACCTCGCTAATGATTTTGATTTAAACTTACCTACTGTGTAAAATTTTTCATAACGAGTAAACTCTCTAACTCTTGTTTTTAATTTTTTTTTCTTTTTGCGGGTAATCTCAAGCCTTATTTCCATGATAGATGTTTCTGGTTTGGGATGGGATATCACATACCCTAAAATTTCTTTTGGAGTAAAATCTTGTCCAGATACTAAAGCAATTAGTGATATAGATAATATTCTATTCTTATTCATTTTTATCTTCTTTTTTAAAAATAAAAAAAATAGAAAATGGCGTAAAAAGAATACATACTATAGACATTGTTAAAAAATCCTTTTTATACTTTAATTCCAGATATCCTGATATTTGAAGACAAATAAAAACATATCCAATCAGAATAAAGTCTAGGTAAAATGTAAAAAGATACTCTAAAGTCTCATTTAATGGCTTACCATTAGGTTTAGGTAAAACACCTTCAGAATTCATTGCATAGAATATAATAGCAATTGTTAGCACTATTAAAAATCCACTAAGCGATTTATCTGTTTTTTGTGTATTCACTTAAAAAGAAATTTAGGTTTAGTTAGACTTGTCAATGCTGGCAGGGTGGCAAGTGCTCCGAACAAGCAAAATAGTATGGATCCCATAACAAGTATCCCAAAAATTTGCACAGGAACAAATACAGAAAAAAGTAATGCTGAGAACCCTACTACGACAGATAATCCATTAAATAAGATACCCTTACCCGAAATGATAAATGTATTTGCTATGGCTTCATCAAGTGAGTCACCATCCTTTACATGATCACGTAAATGCCATAGAAAATGAACGGTATAATCCACTCCAACTCCAACCAATATACTTGTTAGTAACATTGTGGTAATATTTAGAGGAATATCTAAATACCCCATAAGACCGAACATCATCGCAACGGATACAGCCATCGGCAATGTTGCAAATAATCCGCCTACCAATGATTTGAAAACAATTGTCATAATAAAAAAAATAATAATAACTGATACAAGTAGACTTTTGAGTTGTCCATTAACAATCAAACGACTCAGCACACCCAATAATGCAGCACCTCCTGTTAATTTCATCGGAGATTTATCATAAAAATTAGCCTGAATAAATTGTTCTGTATCTTCCACTATATCTGCGATTGTATTAGTTCTCACTTCCTGAAGCCTTAGAAGTATTTGCGTGTGCATCGGTTCTTCTATATCATCTAATAACAAATCAAAATCATCTCCATTACCAGCGATTGAATATAAAAACATGTACTGCGAGATTAGGTCTTTTTCTTCTGGGATAACTTCAAAAGTAGGATCCCCATTATTGAAACCTAAATGCATTTTTTTTATCACATCTACAATCGAATAAGTTTTAGTGATGATATTATAACGGTCTTTAATATGATCAGTAAGTTTTTCAATATTTTTTAACAATTCTGGTTCAAAAATATCCCCTTCTACAAGAATACTCATCTGCGTAGAACCACCGAAAGCTTCACCAATCTTTACGTTAGCTATCTTAACTCTTGATGATTCAGGAAAATAATTATCTGGATTTGTATCAACTTTTAAATATTGAATTCCTGCACTGAGCCATATTCCACCTATAGTTAAAATAACCAAAACTTGTATCCTATATTTAGTAAATACCTCTCCCATACTTACTAAAAATCCATTGATAACAGACATACTTTTCTCTTTTGCTAAAAAGTGTGGTCTGGGTAAAAGAACCAGTATTGATGGGATCAAAATAATACTCAAAAAAAATGCAATAAAAATACCAAATGAAACCAAAACACCCATTTCTCTTGCTCTAGGAAGTGAGTGGGAAAGGAGACATAAAAAACTAATCATAGTTGTTAAACCAGCTAAAAGTATAGGTACACCTACCTTGCGAATGGTTCTTTTTAGAATTTGACTCCTATCTCCTGATGGATCAGATTTTGAATATTCAAAATAATGAGAAATGATATGTATACCATAATTATTTGCTATTGCAACTAACATAACTGGAATTAATGTCCCAACAAATGCAAGGTCTAAATCAAGCCAACCCATAACTCCAAATGTCCATATAATTGATAGCCCAACAACAAAATAAGGTAAAAATACAGCAGTCCAACTTCGAAATGACAGCATAAGTAAAAAAACACCAAGACCAATAGCTATCGGAGTAAACACTCTCATGTCTCGCTGCATATTTTCAATAACTGTGGCGCGTGTTATAGGCAAACTGGATACATAAAATTTTTCAGGTGAATTAAAGCGATTTACTAATTCGAACACTGTTTTTCTAAATTCAAATTCATCATATTCAAATGAAGAATTTATTTGTCCAATAAAACACATTGTTTGAAAATCAGATGAAACCAAATTACCTATAAGATCAGATTTATCTAATTTATCAAAAAATTCCCGATTAGTTTTTGAATCTACAGGTAGTTCAGTTAAAACTGGTTCTATACTAAACCCATTTTCATCTGGAATGATCTGTTTTTGATTAAAAATTGATGTAACCTTGCTTATTAAATCAATAGACTCCAAAGAATCATTGAATGCTGAAAGCTTTTTCAATGTTGAAGAAGAAAAAAGACTATCTGACTCAACTGCAATAATAATTATATCACTTCCAGAAAATAATTCGTCTATTCTCTCCATTGATTTAACAATAGGGTGTTCTCTCGGAAGACCGGATTTTACCCCTGGATCCATTTCTAGTTTAAAAATTTTCCATCCAAGTAATACTGTTAAAAGAATTACCCCAGCTATAATGCTCCTTGGATAATGGGCATCAAAATCATGTAGTTTGGTGGAAATTCTTCTGAGATTCATTGTAAAAGAGACTATAAATTTAAGGGATTCATACTCATAATGGAATTTGTTCTCATATAATTATACTCTTTTCTAATATTTTATTGTGAAAGATAAATTACATAATTTTAATAATCCAATTATCCTATTGGGTAATGGTATTCCGCCAAAAAATCCAGCTATTTTGAAAAAATTTAAAATAGCTAACTCAATAATTTGCTTGGATGGTGCAGCCGACAAACTTATTAGTATTGGATTGAAGCCCGATATCATATTGGGGGACCTTGATTCTCTCGCCATGGATCAAGAAGAATACCCATGTGAATTAGTTCTTTTAGATGACCAATCAAAGAATGATCTTGAAAAATGCCTATCCTGGTGTTGCGAAATTGGAATAACAGAATTATCACTTATAGGTTTTACAGGTGGTAGAGATGACCATACAATGAGTAATCTTTGGGTCATCTTATCATATGCTCATAAAATAAAGTTAGTTATTTATACAGATTATTCAACTATATATTGTGTGAAAAATAAAAGTTCATTTAAAACTCTTCCTGGACAGATAGTGTCCATAATAGCTCCAGATAAAGATATAAAAATCACCACAACAGGACTTGAATATCAAATCAATAATTCAAATTTAATATCACCGAGTAATGGAATAAGTAATGTAGCAAATAACAAAACCTGTACAATACAATCTACAGATTGGGTTTGGGTTTTTTTGAATCATACTAAATGAAATTACTCCATTTTATTGATTGGGGTATCATTGCTTCCTATCTCCTTTTTTTAATATGGATTGGAATAATAAAACAGAAAAATCAAACAAAGTCACAAAATAATTTCATACTATCTGGGAGAAATATTAGTCTCATTGGCTTTATTGCTACGCTTGTAACTACTTGGTATGGAGCAATACTTGGTATCGGAGAAAATACATTATTATATGGTTTCCAAACCTGGTTTATTTTTGCTTTGCCTTATTATATTTTTGCAATTATTTATGCAATTTGGGTTGCACCAAAAATAAGAGAACGAAAATTTCTATCAATCCCAGACCAATTTTATTCATGCTATGGTGAGTCATCTGGAATTATAGCAGCTCTTATCATAATTTTTTTATCAAGCCCAGCCCCATATCTATTAAGCCTAGGAATTTTGTTAAAATTTCTTTTTGGTATAGAGTTAGGATTTTCACTTATAATATCTGCTTTTTTTAGTACAGTTTATATATGGAATGGAGGATTTACGGCAGTTATCAAAACAGATAAATTGCAGTTTATCCTAATGTTTTCTGGGTTTTCCTTACTATTTATTTTTCTATGGTATCAAATAGGTCACCCACTTGAAATAATAAAAAATCTGCCACCAAAATATGTAAAACCACTTGGAGGAAATTCACTGCAGTATGTTTTAGTATGGTTTTTTATTGCGGCTTGGACATTTGTTGATCCAGGTTTTTATCAAAGATGTGCAGCCGCAAAAAATCCTGTTGTAGCAAAAAAAGGTATTTTATTTGCAGTCTTTTTTTGGGGAATATTTGACTTTCTTACTATGGTATGTGGTTTATATGCAATAGGTAGAGTTACAGATGCTAATGCTTTATTATCCTATCCAATTCTTGCAATAAATATCTTACCTTTTGGTTTCCTAGGATTATTTATCACAGGAATTTTAGCAACTATTATGTCAACAATAGATTCATTGAGTTTGATTAATTCTATTACATTTGGAAGAGATATCCTTTGGAGGATTGAAAAAAAATCCACTAATTCCAATCCAGTTTTATTGATAAAAAAAAGTATAATTATTACATCATTTATTTCTCTTTGTCTTGCCTTTCTTTTACCTTCCGTTATAAAATTATTTTATGTTTTAGGTTCACTATTTATACCAGGTTTAATACTTCCTTTTATATTCACTTTTTCTAATGATACTTCAAAAGTTCCAAAACAACTCGCACTTAAATGGATAACTATGCCAGTTGTATTATCAATATTATGGTATAGTATTTCCCAGATTTTGAATAGTAATATTCTTGATATTGAGCCATTTTTCCCGGGTATGATTCTATCAATTTTATTTTTTATTTATATTAAATATAGGACACATCATGGCAATTGAAATTGAAAGAAAGTTTTTAGTAAAAAAGATTCCCTTTAATTTTGTTAAATATTCAGCAAAAATTAGACAGGGCTATATCATGATTGATAAGACTCAAGTCATTCGAGTAAGGGAAAAAGATGATGATTATTTTTTAGCCATAAAAGGTAATAAAATTGGAATATCTCGATTTGAATTTGAATATCAAATACCAAAAGAGGATGCTAAGGAATTATTTAAGAATTTTTGTCCTTTAGGACTAATTGAAAAAACACGCCATTATATTGACAATGATAATCATACTTGGGAATTGGATGAATTTCATGGAAGAAATAATGGACTTTTTGTTGTTGAAATCGAACTTCAGTCAGAAAATGATAATTTTTCTATACCTGACTGGGTTGGCATAGAAGTAACTCAAGAAGAAAAATATTATAATATGAACTTAATTCAAAATCCATACGATACATGGCATTAATTTTCTTAGGAAAAACCCTTAAAATGTTGACTTATTAATAACCAAACTAATTGAAATTTTCTATTAATCTAAGAAGCAAGGGATTTTCCAACCGAGCCAAGGTCTGAAAAAGCTTCATCTAGCCTTTCTACCATTGAAATCTCTCCTGCTCTTAGCCATACCCTAGGATCATATTGCTTTTTATAAGGTGTATCATCAATAGGGTCAATCTGATATTTGAAAGCTTTTGAGTTTTCCTCTATATATTTCCCTACTGCTTTTGCATAGGCAAACTGGGTATCTGTATCAATATTCATTTTGAAGACACCATAAGAAAGAGCTTCTGCAATTTTTTCTTTATCCGATCCAGATCCTCCATGGAACACTAGATCCAAAGGTTTATTATCAGTTTTACAAGTCTGCTGCACAAGTTCCTGAGAATTTTTTAAAATTTCTGGACGTAGTTTTACATTACCCGGCTTGTAGACACCATGCACATTACCAAAAGAAGCCGCTAAACTGAAATGCCCTACAGGCGATAATAGCTGATAAGCGCGTAAACAGTCTTCTGGTTGAGTATATAATTTCGGATTATCAGCTCCAATATCATCATCTGAACCAACTCCATCTTCCTCTCCACCAGTTACACCTAGCTCTATTTCTAAACTCATACCTATAGGAGCCATTCTTTGCAATAAACGATTACATTCCGATAAATTAAAATCAATATCTTCCGCTGAAAGATCCAACATATGTGATGAAAAAAGAGGACTCCCCGTTGCCTCAAAATGCTGCTCGCTATAACCTAAAAGAGCTTCCACCCATGGTATAAGTGCTTTATTGGCATGGTCTGTATGTATTACTACACAAATACCATATTTTTCTGCAAGAAAATGTATGTGACGTGCAGCAGATACAGATCCAAGCACTTTCGCCTCAAAGACATTTTCTAGACTTTTACCTGCATAAAACTGGCCAGCACTATTCGAAAATTGAATAATCACATCTGACTTATTTTTTGCGGCAGCTTCCATTACTGCATTTACTGAATTAGTCCCCACTACATTGACTGCTGGTAAGGCATATGCACCTTCCTTAGCTGCCTGAAGTAATGTCTTGTAGTCTTCCCCAGTAACAACACCAGGTTTTAATGAATATGACATGGTTTTTCCTTCTAATTAATGTTGTCCAATTTCGTCTAACATGGTTTTATACCAATCCAAAGAAGTATCAAAAGGCTTTCCACCTTTAATTCTTTCAAATTCTATTAGCCTTAAACTACTATTCTGATCCTCATCCAAACCGGCCAAGCCAGTTTCACCCTCTAATGCTCTTTCGGCTCCATAAAATGCAGATTTTTTAATTAAATCTAAATCTCTTGAGTTTGCTTTTGCAGACCGAGCAAAATATCCACTTTTCTGAACCAGAGTTTTTTCAGCTTCTAATTCAACAGAAAACTGATTTGCAAACCACTGACCAGGATTAATTTCATCAAGACGTACATGACCAAAAGCATCTCTAGGTACTTCATGACCTTTCTTTTCCATTTCTCTGATGATTGCATCTTGGCCTGCACCTTCACTTAGAAATATATTGACACTATCTTTTCCATCCATAAGCTTTCTTAAACGGTTTACTTCATTTTGAAAATTGAAATCTTGCTCAGGGATATAGATAGCATCAACATCCCATTTTTCTTTTTCCACTAAAAGGGTTGGGAGAAATTTTCGTTTTTTCAAATGATCGCGATAATTCCTTGCTGTTTGTGCAGTTAACCAGCCACAATGCCGACCCATAACCTCATGTATAATTAATTGACGACTACTAGTTGTATTTTCATTAGCTACATTTTGAAAAAATAACGCTCCCTGTTCTGCTGCTGTCCAAGCGCCTAATGTTTGTACTACAGGCGATACATCGTTATCAACAGTTTTAGGTAAGCCTACGACAGTCATTTCATATCCATTCTCTTTTAAATAGAAAGATAATTGCGCCGCCATTGTATTTGTATCATCACCTCCAATTGTGTGCAGAATATTCACTTTATCTTTTATTAAACATTCAGCTGCAACTTTTAGAGGATCATCGCCTTCATTCACATATCCCTTTTCAATACAGTCATCAATATTAGTCAATTTTACCCGACTGTTTCCTATGGGAGATCCTCCAAATTCGTAAAGAATAGCGTAATCATTTTTCACAGAATCTGGAAATTTAATCGACTTCCCAAGTAAGAGTCCCTTATATCCATTCAAATAACCAATTAACTCCGCATCTGGATCAAGAATATTATAACTATGTATTAGAGCACCAATAGATGCTGAGAGGCAAGGAGCGATTCCACCAGCTGTTAAAAAAGCAATTTTCAATGTTTTTAAAATCCTTAAATATCTGGGCGTTAAATTAAAAAAAAGATAAGGACTTAATTGGAATCAATTTCTGTTAATCCTAAAATATTTTTTATAACTTTAATCAAAATATGGAAAAGATACTCTGGAAACCCAAAAACCCTGAAAAAACACAAATGGCCCAATTGATGAAGCATATCAATGAAAGCTATAAAGTGAATTTAAAAACATATGATGAATTACATCAATGGTCAGTCGATAATATTTCGGAATTTTGGAAAGAAGTATGGAATTACTCAGGTATATTACATTCTCAATCTTTTGAAGAAGTAGTAGATGATATATCTAAGATGCCTGGTGCAAATTGGTTTAAAGGTGCAAAATTAAATTTTGCACAAAATCTACTGAAATATCGTGATGATAGACCCGCCATTCATTACATATCTGAAGAAAAGTCTTTAAAAACAATAACATATAAAAACCTATTCAACGAAGTCGAAAAACTAGCACATTCGCTAAAAAATATTGGTGTTAAAAAAGGTGATAGGATTGTTGGATTTATCCCCAATATACCAGAAGCAATAATTGCAATGCTTGCCACTACATCTATTGGTGCAATTTGGAGCTCAGTATCACCTGATTTTGGAGTTAGAGGAATTTTAGACCGTTTTGAACAGATTGAGCCAAAATTGATTTTTACAACAGAATCCTATTCATATAATGGAAAAACATTTGATTGCCTAAAAAAATTGGGTGAAACTTTGGAAAATCTCCCTACCGTTGAAAAAGTAATAGTTGTAGGATATTCAAAAACTAATCCAGTATTTGGAAATTTAGACAGATGTATTTTATATAATGATTTCATTTCTAATGCACCAAAGCCGATGGAATTTGAGCAACTTCCATTTAATCATCCAGTTTACATCATGTATTCATCTGGTACAACAGGGGTTCCTAAGTCAATTGTTCATTCTTCAGGTGGTACTTTAATTCAACACCTAAAAGAATTTTATTTTCATTGTGATATGAATAGAAGCGATTGCATCTTTTATTTCACAACTTGTGGATGGATGATGTGGAACTGGCTTATATCTTCATTAGCTATTGGTTCAACCTTAGTATTATATGATGGATCACCTTTTTACCCTGATGGCAATACTTTGTGGAAAATGGCAGATGAATTAAAAATTACTATCTTTGGTACAAGTGCAAAATTTATTGATGCCTGTCGAGACGCTAAAATAAAGCCAAAAAAATTTGCACAATTAACTCAATTAAGAACAATCTTATCAACTGGATCTCCTTTGGCTAGTAAAAGTTTTGATTATATTTATGAAAATATTAAAAAAGATCTTCTTGTAGGGTCTATATCTGGGGGAACTGATATTATATCATGTTTTGCCATAGCAAACCCTATGTTACCTGTTATCCGAGGAGAAATACAGTGTGTTGGCTTAGGCATGAATGTTCACTCTTATAATTCTAATGGAGAATCTATGATACATGAAAAAGGGGAACTTGTTTGCACTCTAGCATTCCCTTCAATGCCAATCTATTTTTGGAACGATTCAGATGGAATAAAATTCTATGATGCGTATTTCAAGACCTATAAAGATAAATGGCATCATGGAGATTTTATCAGAATTTCAGATATTGGAAGCGTTAAAATATTTGGCAGAAGTGATGCTACCTTAAATCCTGGTGGTGTTCGCATTGGAACCGCAGAGATTTATCAAATAGTAGATACAATAAAATCTGTTGAAGATAGTTTAGTAATTGGCCAAAATTGGAAAGGAGATCAGCGAATAGTATTATTCTTAAAAATGAAAAATAATACTAAACTAAATGAAATCACCAAAAAAGAAATCAAATTAATCATCAAAAAAGATTGTTCTCCTAGACATGTACCTTCAATCATATTAGAGACTAAAGGGATTCCCTACACAATGAATGGAAAAAAGGTTGAAATAGCAGTTAAAAATATTATACATGGTAAACATGTTACAAATAAAGAAGCTTTGGCTAATCCAGAAATATTAGATTATTATTATAATATTCCAGAATTAAATAGCTAATCTAATTCGTATAACTTATCCAAAAGATCAACAACCCGATTTGAATAACCCCATTCATTATCGTACCAGTTTAGTGTCTTGACATAGTTCCCTCCTATCACTCTTGTAAAGGGAGCATCGAAGATAGATGAATGAGGATTCCCAATAATATCTGTAGATACTACTGGAAGAGTTGAATAATCAAGTACATGTTTTAGAGGACCCGATTCTGAAGCATCTCTAACAGCTTCATTTATATCATCTGTCGTTACCTCTTTTTGTAATCTAATATTAAAATCTACAACTGAACCATCAGGGACTGGCACTCTCATAGCAATACCATCAAGTTTCCCATTTAGTTCAGGTAGCACCTTACCCACAGCTCTGGCGGCTCCAGTCGTAGTCGGAATAACATTTTCAGCTGCCGCACGGCTGCGACGCCAATCTGAGTGAGGTACATCGGCCAGTCGTTGATCATTTGTATAAGCATGTATAGTATTTATAACGCCCAATTCAATTCCAAATGCATCATTTAATACCTTTGCCATAGGTGCTAAACAGTTGGTCGTGCATGAAGCATTGGACACAATTCGATGATTCTTATTTAAACCATCATCATTAACTCCTAAAACGATTGTATAGTCTATTTCATCCTTTGCTGGGACTGTTAAAATAACACGTTTAGCTCCTGCAATAATGTGCTTTTCTAGTTGCGCACGTGTACGGAAAATACCAGTTGATTCTATAACAATATCTACCCCGAGATCACCCCATGGAAGACATGATGGGTCGCGTTCTGCAATTAATTTGACTGATTGAGACCTAGTCCTTAATATATCTCCTTCAAGTGTGACTGATTCAGGGAAACGGCCCATAACAGTATCATACTTGAGTAAATAGGTTAGAGCATCTTTATCAAAAATATCATTGATTGCCATAACCTTTACATTTTTTTTAGAATTTAGGATACGAAATACCGAACGTCCTATCCTACCAAACCCATTAATTGCTACCTTCAAAATTCCTCCTCTAACTTTGAATATGCATCAACCACTTCAAGTATTCGTTTTGAGAACCCCCATCCATTATCATACCAACATAATGTTTTTAATAATTCGTCTTTCGTAAGCATTGTAGCTTTTTCATCAAACACCATTGTTTCTTCTCTGCCACACACATCACTCGAAACTATAGGGTCTGATGTGTATCCTACAATTCCTTTTAATCTATTATTCGAGTACTCTTTAATTGCTTTATTGGCATCTTTAATATTTGGGATATTTCTTAGCTCAGTTGTTAAGTCAACACAAGACCCATTGGGGACAGGAACATTAAAGGCAATACCATCAAGTTTTCCTTTATATTGTGGCATAATTTGTTCAACAAGAGCAGGCGATAAAGTAGTATTGGGAATTATATTTTCTACTGCTGAACGGCTTCTCCTCAGATCAACACCCGCAACATCTGCTAAAGGTTGATCTGCTGTGTAAGCATGAACAGTCGTCATCATTGCACGCTCCAATCCAAATGCTTCATCTAACATTTTTATCATTAACGCTAATACTTGAGTTGTTGAAGATGTTGTTGATACTATTTTATCATCTAAAGATATTTCAGATTCATTAATCCCGGGAATAACATATCTATCAATAGTATCCTTTGGATTTCTTGTTAAGAAAACTCTTTTCGCTCCAGATTCCAAGTGCAAACCAAGCTTATTGCTAGTTAAAAAACGTCCCGTTGCATCAATCACAACATCCGCTTCCAATACATCCCAGGGTATTGTTCCTGGTTCTCCACCACTTATTACTCGGACATGCTGATTTTTTACTATCAGATAATTTCCATCAAGTTTCACTTTGTCCTTTATAGGTCCATGTATAGAATCTCTTGAAAGCAGATACTGTAAAATTTCAGGTGTCCCAAAATCACTAATTGCTACAAAATTATATTGGGGATTATCATAGCCCAATCTAAAAAGGTTGCGACCAATTCTTCCGAACCCATAAAGGGCTATATTTATTTTTTTTGACATAGTTTTTTTTATTTGCTAAAATATTAAATACTCATTATCAATATTACATAATTACAAAATATATAGTTATAACTAATTTTCAAAATAGAAAGTAAAATAGTAATGAGCTGAAATTTATTAAATATTTTCTATTATTATATTAATTATATTAATTAAAATGAATTAATATCAAAATAAATAATAAAATATTACCTCCTATTTCATTTTCTTCCTGTCTGAGTGTATCCAAGTGCACCATACCTATCATTTAAAACTATTACTCCATCCATTTCTCTATTTGAACCAATATATGATGTCGGCTCTTCATATTTATTGAATGTTTGGACATAACCGTTTTCATCTTTCCCTGTTCCAAGATATAATGTTCTTTTTTGATCTTGATTGTACGCAGTAATAAATCCACCATGGCCATCATCCATAATTGTAATAGAATTAACAACAACATCACCTAAATTTCCATTTTCAGGTGTCTCATCAGTTGCCCCGATAAAAACAAAAAATAATATGGTACTAAGAATACCAATCAATAAACTTTTTATATCAATAACTCTCATGATAACTCCTCATATAATTTTTAAATTTTTTCTATTTATAAACTTATTTTATCTAATTATTTTTTTTCAATTGTTTTTGATAATCCACCATTTTTTCAATTTTAGAATTTTGGCTTAAACCTTTCGTATTAAATTCTTTGTGCCATTCTTCTTTCGCATAAAGGATTCTCAAAATTAAAATAGCCGTATAGGAAAAAAGAAAAAAGATGTATGTAGCAGTATGAATAACATTATCACGGTCAATCAAAAATAGAAAAATGAACAAAAATAATGGCATCCAACGGATTAGCTTTTGAATTAATATTAACACTCTATCAATTCAAAGTATGTTCAACAAATCTAAGCATTTTTTTTTGTTTTGATAAATAACCTAATCGTGTTTCAATATTTAGATATCTTACATTATTTCTTAACGCTTCCCACGATAGACTTCCATCATCATGCTCGGGAAGTTTATTTTGCAAAACAACATTATATGGTCCATTAGAAAGTTTATCATAATCCTGCGGATTCGTACATATTATAAAGTCTCTGGGGTTTTCATTAGATTTTATTGATACCTTTTGGCTTTTATCTTTTTCTTTAAAAACATTATACCCACGGAAATTATTATGAACTGATATTAATAGCCCTGTATTATCTGGTAGTAAAATATTAAGAAATTTCTTTCTACCCTCATCAATCTCATCCAAAGATCTTTTTAAAACTCCTCTGGGCCATCCTGGTTTAAATTTTCTTAGAGCATGATATGCTCCTGATCTAGAAAATATTCTATTTGGATCCACAATAGTTGATTTATATGGAATTTCACGATTCTTATTTTGAATAAAAAATGCCACCCCCTGGAAATGACCTATATGATGTTCTAGAGCCATTCTTGCTGTTTGCTCATCACCATGCAGCCAAATATAGCGATTAGGTGATTCTCCATTTTTAATTAATTTAAATTCTACGCCCGCAAAAAAAATTGAAGACTTATAGTCGAATTTTTTATCGATTTCTGAACCTATGATAAATGATACAATAGATAGATATAATAATTTATTTAACAAAAATTGCCTTTTGAATTTTTGATTCTACGCCTATTGCTAGTTTAATAAAATAAATACCACTTGAAAATTCGCTTGCATTCCATTCTACAATATGTGCTCCTTCTGAACGATAAATATTGTTTCGCATTATTATATTTCCCAAAATATCATAGACCATAATATCAACCATACTGGCTTCAGTAATATTAAATTTAATTTTTGTTAAAGGATTGAATGGATTGGGATAATTCGGGTATAAAATAAATTGTTCCGCATATATTTGCTTTTTATCAGTTTCTAAAGTAATACTATGACAGTTATCCAAATCCCAACCATTTAAGGGGTAAACATCCGATGACTCTGGAGGACAAAATTGAAAATAATTATGGTGAGCATATATTGGCGTCCATGAGGATGTATCTGCACTGTGATCCCTAAAAAGTTGCCTCCCATTATCTGCTGTATTACCATATAATACATTACCCAAAGTAATTGACCCACCCAAAATAGGCCAGGATGGGGTATCAACATATATTCCACCACCAAAATAACAATAACAATCACAATCCCCACTTACAGAATTATTATATATTTCATTAGTGAAAATATGTGGATATGAATCACCAATAATTGCAATTCCACCACCTGCACCTCCACAAGAACCGGCACTATTTCCTTGTATAATATTTCTATCTATTACTGGGCTAGAATCCTCAATTAATATTCCACCACCATATTCATTTGAATTACCATTTTGTATTGTAAAACCTATGAGAATAGTAGATTGATCCTGCCCACCATTAATAGTCACTACAGTACCCTGATTATTGCCGTCCAAAATAGATTTTTCTATATTGTTTTCATCATAACCACTGTAAATCAGTGCTGACAAAGTAATATTTTTATCTAGAAAGTTGATTTGTCCTGTGAAAGTCCCCGGATCTACAATTATAATATCACCATCACTTGAATTATCAATTGCACTTTGAATTGTTGGATAATCTTGGGTTACTCTTATTACATCAGGCCCATTATTCCCTCTATAATCAAGAATCATATTAATTAAATAATTATAATCTGCAGGATTATCGGGATCTAAAGTAGTAATGTTAAATTGGTATATAAGGTTTCCATCTCTATCTAAAAAATATGTGCTTCTCTGTACTGCT
>Ga0066836_10000600_pt1 | contig 17647 bp, 16 predicted proteins | sample ETNtaG_18_FD_71568 | JGI IMG/M metagenome (GOLD analysis project Ga0066836, IMG submission 71568) | Marine microbial and viral communities from oxygen minimum zone, Eastern Pacific Ocean - ETNP201302SV91 | ecosystem: Environmental > Aquatic > Marine > Oceanic | place: Pacific Ocean: Eastern... | reverse complement strand
TTAGCCCTTCTAAGTCTTTACAAGATTCAGGTCCCTCTTTAGCTGAAGGAGGTCTAGGAGCCTTAGTCGGTCTTGGAGCATCAGGAACAGCAAATAAAACTTTACTAGCTTTACAGGTTTTAGAGACAAAAGATTTTTTTAAACAGTTTTATGAGCAAGATGATTTTTTAGCAGAGCTCTCCGGTGTTGATAGTTACGATAAAAAAACATCTACTTTGAAATTTGATGAATCTAAATATTTCGAAGGAAATTGGATAGAGGGCGAAAAACCAAACCTACAAAAGGCACATAGGCAATTTAAGAATCTTCTAAGTGTTGACCATGACAGATTAGATGGATTTGTTGAAATAAGTATAGATCACGTATCACCATACGTTGCTCAAAAATGGCTTAAGCAAATAATTGAAGAGTTAAACCTTCATTTTCAACTTAAAGACAAGTTAGAGGCTCAGAAAAGTGTAGAGTATCTTCAAAAGCAGATGAATGAAACAAAGAAAGTAGATCTCAAGATGATATTTAGTTCTATGTTAGTTAAACAATATGAAATCATTATGCTTTCTGAAGTAACAGATGAATTTATATTCGAAGTTCTTGATGAACCGAGAGCTCCAGACAAAAAGAGTAAACCAAGTAGATTATTTATAGCACTTTTCTTGACCATATTTGGAGCCTTTGTTTTCTTTTTATTGGCACTCTTTTTAAATTCATCAGGAAGATACCTGCAGATGGAAATTTTACCTCCTAAAATAAGTATAAAAAAACTTTCAGACCCAGAAGGTTTTGTTTCTTAATCTTTAATTATTTAAGTAAATTTGAAGATATTAGTTACAGGGTCAGCAGGTTTTATTGGATACCATGTTTCTCTTTCTCTTTTAAAAAGGGGAGAAGAGGTTGTAGGTATTGATAATCTGAATGATTATTATGATATTTCTTTAAAAAAGGCTAGATTAAAAGAATTAACTGAATTTGATAAAAAAAATGAAATTTCAAGCTTCAACTTTATTAAGCTTGATATTTCTTCGACAAAAGATGTGGAGAGATTGTTTATTGATGAGGGTTTTGATGCAGTTATAAATTTAGCTGCGCAGGCTGGAGTCAGATATTCCATTGAGAACCCTTACGCTTATATCAATAGCAATATTATAGGATTTATGAATATACTCGAAGGATGTAGGCATAATAATATTAAACATCTAGTTTATGCTTCTTCAAGTTCTGTATACGGGTCTAACGAAAAACTACCATTTAGTGTTTCAGATAGCGTTGATCATCCTCTGTCACTGTATGCAGCTACTAAAAAATCTAATGAATTAATGGCACACACTTATTCAAGTCTATATGGTTTGCCCACAACAGGGCTAAGGTTTTTTACAGTTTATGGCCCTTGGGGAAGGCCAGATATGGCTCTTTTTACATTTACGAAATCTATACTCGCAGGAGATCCTATAAACGTTTTCAATCATGGTAATCATAAAAGAGATTTTACTTATATAGATGATATTGTAGAAGGCGTAGTATCTTGTCTAGATAACCCCGCTCAACCTAACAAAAACTGGGACGGGTCACGACCAGATCCAGGTTCAAGCAAGTTTCCATGGAAAGTTTATAATATTGGCAATAGTTCTCCTGTGGAGTTAAGCAGGTATATTGGGTTACTGGAAAAGGAGCTTGGAAAGACGGCAAAACAGAATTTTTTGCCCATGCAACCCGGAGATGTTCCTAATACTTCAGCAGATGTAAGCTCTTTAGCAGATGATATAGGATATTCTCCTGATACACCCGTTGAAGAGGGCATAAGAAAGTTTGCTATTTGGTACAAAGAATTTTATAGAATTTAATTCTCTAATCTAGTGAAGACAATAATACTAGCTGCAGGCCAAGGCTCAAGAATGGGGAAGATTTCAGAAACCACCCCTAAATCAATTTTACCAATAGGTGATACAAACATAATATGCAGGTTGATAAATCAACTTCTAAATGAAGGAATTAATGACATAACTATAGTGGTTGGTTATAAAGAAGATCTTTTAAAAAAAGAGATAAGGCGGGCCTTTGATCAAAGGTTTAAATTTATTACAAATAAAAAATTTGAGGAAGATATTAATATTTATTCTCTTAGTTTGGCCCTGGACGATTTAACTAAAAGAAAGTTTATTGTATTTGAAGCTGATTGCTTATATGAAGATGAGGCTATAAGCCATATCGTAAAAACGTGTGAAGATAACCAATCTTATTGGTACACAATTGGTAGTTTTGAACCAGAACAAATGGGAGGGATTCTTTTATCTAATGAACAAAATTTCGTCAAAGATATTAAGATAGTTCCAAAATTTGAAAATCAATACTCTGAATACAATAAATTGATAGGGGTCTTAAAGGTGGGCACTATGGAATCTCCTAAGTTTATAGAGCTAATAAAAAAATATAAAAATCAGAATATAAAACAGTATTATTTGCAGCCTTGGATTGATCATCTGAACGTACTTGATTGTTCAGAAGTATCATTAAAGGCCTTTAGAAGTGGAGCATTTAACGACTTGAATGAATATAATAAGGTTTTAGAGATATTTAAGGATTAATTTTCATGGTAAGACAAATTAGGTTAATAAAAACTACAGATCTCAAGCATATTGAAGACTACGGAAAAAAAAGAGTTATTTGGTTAAGGGACAAGATAATAGAAGAGGGTGTTTGGAAGGTTCCCCTTAAAGTGGAAAAAGAATTAAATCTAGTTATGGACGGTCAACACAGAATGGAAGTAGCAAAAGAACTAGGATTATCAGTCGTACCTTGCCTAATTTATTCTTATGAAGAAGTAGAAGTATGGAGTTTAAGGAAGAATTATGAGGTCAATGCAGATCTAATTGTGGAGAGAGTGATTAGTAATAATATTTATCCTTATAAAACAGCTAAACATGCTTTTCCAGAAGGCTCTGATTTAGAATGTGAATTTACTTTGGATGAACTAAGAAATATTGAGGTTATAAAGTGAGAGTAATTATTTTAGCAGCAGGTCAAGCTGTCCAATTGGATGGTTATAATAAATTATTAATTAAAGACCCTTTAACAAAGAAAACAATTTTAGACATGTACCTTGAAGCCTTTAAAGATCACGATATTACTGTAGTTCTTGGATACAGGGCAATTAATGTTATGCATGAATATAGTGATTTAGACTATGTATATAATTCTGATTGGGCTATTTCAAATAGCAGCCATTCATTAAGTTTGGCACTTAATGAAGAACCTTGTTTTGTAATTTCAGGAGATTTGTTTATAGAGCCCGACATAATTTCTGCAATTGATAAAGCAGGTCCAGATATAATTGCCACTATTAAAAGAGATAGCAGAACACTTAACGCCTTAAATGTTAGTCATAACTCAGAAGGAATAGTGCAGGAGATATATCAAGGTAAATTAAAGAAGGTTACGGACCCTGAAGCAATTGGAATCTATAAAATATCTTCAAAGTCCATACTTAAAACTTGGCGTTCAAACTGTTTAGAACATAGAAATCTTTTCGTAGGACAAAATCTTAATTTAGATTCAGGTGATCCTATAATGCATCTAGACGTTTCAAAGTTTCGATTACAAGAGGTTAATACACCAATGGATTACTTAAGGATAATTTCAGAAAACATTAGTTGAAAATAATATGATTAATATCCGTTCAACTACTATTGGAATAGATACTGATGGGGCTTCCATTAATGATCTTCAATCAGATATAGGTAATTTTATAACCTTATCTGATTCACTATTCAAAAATTCAAACATATCTGTTAGGACACATAGATTAACTACTTCGCCTATAGGAAAGAATAATCACATTGATAATGCCAGAGTTCAGTCTACAGCTAGATGGATCACAGATTTAGGAGAGAAAACAGGTATAAGATGGTTTTGTTTACCTTTTAATTTCATTGAACAAGACTTTAAGCCTGAGAACGTAAATATATTACACAATTTATTAAAGAAATTTCCCCAAGCTTTTTTAAATGTAATGGTTGCTGACAATGAAAAAATTAACAAAAGAAGCGTTCTTTCTGCTTCTAACTTAATCAATAATGTTTCTAAGATAAGTCATAATGGATTTGATAATTTTAGACTAGGAATATCTTCTAACTGCAAACCTCATACCCCCTTTTTCCCCTTTTCTTACCATGAAGGAAATAGAGGTTTTTCGCTCGCTTTAGAAATTGTTGATGGGTTCTTAAAGCTAATGGAGCAATATAAGCTAGAAGATACAAGTTTTAAAAGAGATCTTCTAATTAAGAGCTTAAAAAGTGACCTAGTTGAGATAAATGAAATTGGTATTTCTTTAGAAAAACAAACGGGATTTAAATATTACGGATTGGATGCTTCTTTAGCCCCTTTTCCTGATGGAGCTACCAGTGTAGGTAAGTTGCTGGAATTGCTAGGTGTAGAGCTCGTTGGCTCAAATGGCACTTTGTTAATGACTTCTTATTTAACTAATATTATTAAGTCTGCAATACAAGAAAGTAGAGTTAAGTCAGTTGGCTTTAACGGGGTAATGTATTCTGTTCTTGAAGATGATTTCTTGGCTGCTAGTGCTAAAGCTAAGAATATTTCGTTAGATTCTCTCGCTTTATATTCTAGTGTTTGTGGATGTGGATTAGATATGATTCCATTACCTGGTGATGTCTTCGATGAAGAACTTGCCTCGATCATATTAGATGTAGCTGCTTTAGCTATTTCATTAAATAAACCTCTAGGCGTTAGACTATTACCGATAAGAGGAAAAAGAGTTAATGAAATGACTGAATTTAATTATGATTTTTTGGTCGACACCAGAATATTTGAGATTAGGAATAAGGCTATTTCCCTTGACTCTTTATCGACAAATATTTCTAACTTAAAGAAAGTATGACTATCGAAAAGAAAAACATAAAAGATTTCTGGGCTGCGCAAGCAAAGAAAATGAACCTAAAGAAGGAAGGTATTTCAAACCTTGAAGAGGATGAAGAATTATTAGAAGAGAAGATTATTTCCGAACAGAAGAAGATCTTTCCAATAATTGAGACATTCCTTAATGAAGATTCAAAAGTTTTAGATTTAGGGTCAGGCACGGGGCAGTGGGCTTATAGATTTTCCCCTCTTGCAAAATCCGTAACCTTAGTTGAGTTTTCAGAGGATATGATGAGTTTAGCAAAACAGAATTCTAAAGGAACATTTAATAATCTTGAATTTATAATTTCTGAAGCCCAAGACTTCTTAAGTCATGAAGTTTACGATTTAATATGGATATCAGGTTTATTAATCTATTTAACGGATCAAGAATTAGTGAAGCTAATTAATAATTGTAGGAGTATGCTTGCTCCAGAAGGTTTATTACTTTTAAGAGATGGCACAGGTTTGGGTGCAAGATATGAGATAAATAACCAATTTTCTGAGAATCTTGGACATAATTATTCTGCAATATATAGAACTTCTAAAGAATATATAACTGAATTTAGTCAAAATGGTTTTGAATTAATTGATCATTGTGATGTATTTGAGGAAGGAAGTAAGCTTAATAAGTGGGAAGAAACTCGTTTAAGAATATATCAATTTAAATAAAGTAATTATGGATAATATAAATAAATACAATATCGTTTTTGCAATTGTAGATTCCGTTAGGCACTACCACACTGAAGGCGATGATAGAACTCGTTTAGATTTTATGGATGAATTTGCTCAGGATTCAATCGAGTTTAAACATGTTATAACTTCCGCTCCAAGCACTGTAATGTCTATAAGTGCAATGATGACGAGCTTACCTTCATTTTATCTAGGTAGAAATTATAGTGACTTTAGATTTGATAATAATTATTTTACTACTCTAAGTTCAATTCTAAATTCTGAGGGATGGGAAACTCGTGCATTAATTATGCATCCAGATATAAGGGATAAGTTGAGAGTATTTGATTTAATCCCAAGGAAATATTGGCCGAAAGGATTCTCACATAAAACCTGGTGGGATAATAAGAAAATAAATAGTTTGTTAAAAAATGCTTTAAGGATAGATGGAGATGAATCCCCAAAGCCTTGTTTTTGGTTTTTAGACTTTAATTGCAGACAAGATCCAGAAACCTCAGACATAGTAAAAGATAGCTTTAGGGCTTTAAAAGAAGCAGGGTACGATGAAAATAATACTATTTTTATATTATGTTCTGATCATGGGTATCCGGATCCTACAAGAGGTATAACACCTGAACTTTTAAAAGAAAAGAATTTAACTCATGATATATTTATGACTGAAGACAATATAAGAATTCCTTTCTTTATTTCTTACCCTGGATGCACTAAAGGTCAGAAAGTTGAAGACATAATTAGTACTTTAGATATCAAGCCCACCTTACTACAGCTTTTAAATATAGAAGTTAGTGAAGATATTAGTTCGAAGTGGCACGGAAAAGGACTGTTACCTCTCATTAATGAGGAAGATTCAAATTATGACAGCGATAGACTGATAAGAGTTGACGCACGTTTCTTTGGGCAGCCTGGAAGAGTTTCAGCTATGTGCGGAAAAGACTATAAATATATCTATCAACATGATACCGGGGAAGAGGAGTTTGTTGATTTATCAGACTACATGACAGAAGAAAGAAATATATTAGATCTTGCTTTAGAGAATAACGCGCTGAACATTGAATTAACAAGGTTTAGAGAAGCATTTTCTATATCTGAAGAGAATGGATTAGATTTTCAAATGAATTATGCTATTTATAAATTAAGAGATAAATTTGATTTTCTTAATCACCTCGAAGAGAAAAATCCTTCTATCATGATTATTTCCACCTCTGAAAAGAGCTTTCTGGAGTCGGTATGTTTAGCCATCAAAGGCATAGTCAAGAAAGTTGAAATTTCTTCAATCTCAGAAATAAAAGATTTAGATAAAGAATTGATTAAAGAAAGTTATTTAATTAATAGGGAAATGGAATTTAGAGTTGATAATTCCGATGAAATAGAAAGAAAGGATCTTTGTATTTTAATTTATGACTCTTCTAATACTGAAGATTTTGAAAAACTAAAGAAACTTTCAAAATCTATTAAGACAGATAAAACTATCATGATGGACTTAAATATGAGCCTGTCGATAAATCAAGGTCAGATTTCAAGATACTTAAAGACTCTTTATTTAAAGAAAGATTTTATATATGAAGAGCCTAGCTTGATATTCTTTGAAATAGGAAAGATTTTTAGGGTTCTTAAAAGAAAAATGATATCTTCATTTCGCTAAACCAAATAAATTATGAATGAAATTAAAATAGGAGTAGTGGGGTTAGGATATGTTGGCCTGCCGCTTGCAGTAGAATTTTCGAAACAATTTGTAACTTGTGGTTTAGATCTGTCTTCAGAAAGGATTAAAAGTTTAAAACAATTTAATGATAGTACTTCGGAGGTAGAGGAGTCCTCGCTTAAAGGAGCCATTAATAATAATTCTCTATTATTAACAAACAAACCTAGCGATTTATCAGATTGCAATTTCTTTATTATTTCTGTACCAACTCCAATCGATTCCTATAAAGTTCCTGATCTTCAGCCTTTACTTGGAGCTTGCAAAACTGTAAGTAAATTACTAAAGGAAGGAGATATAGTTGTCTTTGAATCAACAGTTTATCCTGGTGCTACAGAAGAAGAATGTGTTCCTGTTTTAGAAAAATACTCGAAACTAGCTTTTAATAAAGATTTTTTTTGTGGCTACTCACCTGAGAGGATTAATCCTGGAGATAAAGAACATACATTAACTAACATAGTGAAAATAACTTCTGGATCAAATTCTGAAACAGCTAAAGTAGTCGATTCTGTTTATCAAAAAATAATAAAAGCTGGAACTTTCTTGGTTGGCTCTATCAAAGTTGCTGAATCAGCGAAAGTAATCGAGAATATACAAAGAGATGTAAATATAGCTTTAGTTAATGAACTTGCCATTATTTTTGAAAGAATTAATGTTTCGTCTAAAGAAGTTTTAGAAGCAGCAGGCACAAAATGGAATTTTCTTAAGTTTAAACCTGGACTAGTAGGCGGACATTGTATCGGAGTAGATCCTTATTACTTAACTCATAAAGCAAAAGGGCTTGGCTTGAACCCTGAGCTTATTCTTGCAGGACGAAGGATTAATGACTCTATGCCGCTGTATGTAGCAAGTAATATCATAAAACTTATGACTAGAGAGGGTTTTGATATAAAGAGATCGAAGATATTGGTATTAGGAATTACTTTTAAAGAAAATTGCCCAGATATAAGAAATACCAAAGTAGTAGAGCTCATTAACGAACTTCAAGGCTATGGCCTTACAGTAGATGTAACAGATCCACTGGCAGATAAAGAACGAGTGCTGGAATCATATGGAATTAAATTGTTAGAATTAATTAAAGATGCTCACTTTAATTATGACCTTATTGTTAAAGCAGTTGATCATGAGTGCTTTTCTTCTTTAGATTTAGAAAATTTTAAAGGCTTAACATATGATATAACATCCACTCTATCAAACAGCACAAAACAAATTTAAGCTAGATTCATTGCCCTTATGAAAAAGAATCCTGATAAATTGAATATATTAATGGTAATACCTTCTTTCTTTCCTGTCGTAGGAGGTGCAGAAAGACAACTTATGGGGCTTGCTTCTAACCTTTCAGAAAAGAACATAGAAGTTGAAATAGTAACTAGGAAGCTATCAAGCCTCAAGGCAATGGAAAGAATAGATAATTATCAAGTTCATCGCCTTAGTACTATCATTCCGAGGTTAAGTTTTCTTCTTTCTCTATTTTTCTTCATTTTAAAGAATAGAAATAAATATCATCTTATTCACGTACACACCCTTAATTCCCCAGCAATAATTACTACGATTGCTGGTAAGATTTTAAATATTCCTGTTATTTTAAAAGTTACAAGAAGCGGAAAAGGAACTCAGCTTTCTAGATATAGAAGTTCAGTTATAGGTAGATTAGCTTTTTCTTTCATATCTAGGAATTTATTTATTGCTATAACTGATGAAGTTAATAAAGAACTACAAAGTTTTGGTATTGATAAAGAAAGAATTAAGCAAATACCTAATGGTGTTTATATCCCTAATAAAATTACTACAAATAATCAAACTTTAAAAATATCTTATATAGGGCGTCTCATTAAAAGAAAAAGAGTTGATATGCTTCTTAAAGCAATTGCTAATATAAGAGATCAAAAAGCATTTCATCTAACAATTTCAGGACAAGGAATAGAAGAGCCTAATTTAAGAAGTCTTGCTAAAGATTTAAATATAAAAGATATATGTAATTTTAATGGTGAGTTGTCCCACTTAGAGGTTTCAGAGATCTTAAATCAAACAGATATTTTTGTATTACCATCGGATTCGGAAGGTATGTCTAATGCTCTCTTGGAAGCAATGGCATCAAATAATGCTGTGATAGTTTCAGATATTGCTGCCAATAGACAATTAATAAATGATAAGAAGAATGGTCTCTTGTTTTCCAATTTAAAAGATTTAGAAGAAGCCTTAAGCTTAATCTTGTCTGATAGCAAGATTAGAACAAACTTAGCCAATCAAGCTAGGGCCACTATAGAAGCAGGTTACTCATTTAAGGCTATTACCAACAGTTATATCAATCTTTATAAAGACATTTGTTTGAACTAGATTTAAGGAAATTATGCCTTAGTATTCAGGATGATAGAATATACATTTAATAAATACTCTTATGCAACTTACTAAATGGCAATATGAAAAGAAAGATTTGAAGGATTACCCTTCTACAATTCTTTCTAATTCCTTATCTGTATTGGCAAATTCAGTGACTGCTGCTAATTATGATTTATTAGAACGTATTCCGCCTAACAGTTCTATACTTGAAGTTGGTTGCGGAATTACTTCCTATGTTAAAGATAATTTAAAGAACTCTGAGTGGTATGGCGTAGATGTATTTGAGTTTAATCAAAAAGGTGAGCCAACTATTGCTACTGACATTGCTTCTGTGGAAAGCCTACCCTACGAAGATAATAAATTTGACTATATATTAGCAAATCAATCTATCGAGCATTGGGAAGAATATAAAGTTTCAATAGTTGATGCGATTGATGAGATCTTTAGGACAGTCAAAGTTGGAGGAAGTGTAATTATTAATTTCCCTATACAGCTTCATGGAAAGAAAGAATTTGTCAATGCTGACTTTGATTATATAAATTCTTTATTTTCTAATTATTCTAGGGAATTAGTTAGAAGAACTGCTTATTACCATTCCATGGAAGATAACTACAAAGGCTGGAGAAGATGTTCTATACCAGATTTCTATGTAAAAAAATCACAATATTTTGAAGAGACTTCTTATGTAGTTGAGTATGAAGTAAAGAAAACTATCGCTGAAAAGCATAAAGTTAGAAAAGATTCAGATATACAAATCAAATCTAGAAGATCATTGTTTTCAAGATCACTTGATTATGGCTTGATGGTCTTCCTATGGAAAGTATTTAAGAAGATTGGATTTAGATTTCATTACTAGAATAAAGTATCTTTAAATTTTGAGCCAATAATGTCTAAAGAGAAAAGAACATTCTTTGTAAATACTTTACACACTCTAGTAACAAAAGTTTTTATAGCGGGGCTTAAGTTAGCTTTAAGTGTTCTTACTGCTAGGATCCTAGGAGTCTCTGGTAGAGGTCTTTTCTTTTTAAGCACTTCCCTTGCAGGAACAACGAGTACAGTAGGAAGTATTAGTATAGGTGAAGGGTTAACTTTTCTAATTGCAAAGGGAAGTTTAAAAAGGAAAGAGATCTTTGGCACAGCGGCTGTTTTATTAGTAATGTTTACTTCTTTCTTATGGTTAGTGATCTACGCTTTACTACCCTTTTTGATGGACAACATCCTTTCTGAATTAAATGCAGACTTAGTACCTTTTATTTTTTTACTAATTCCTTTCTTATTAATTGAATATTTATTCGGTCAGATCTTAAAAGGACTTGAGAAGTTTAAGCTCTTAAATTATTTATCAATTTTTACTAGAACATTAATCATTCTGTCACTTTTAATTTTTGTATTTACGCAACCAGTAAATTTCTCAAACTTTTTCAAGGCATATGTTTTTGTTTTAGGAGCTGTAGCAATTATACAAACCTTCATTCTTTGGTATTTATCATATTTTCGTATATTCCTTAGCATTCGAGCTCTAAAAGAAATTCTTAGATTTGGTATTTCTGTTCATCTCGGAATAATGATGACTGAAATTGAACATAGACTAGATGTTTTTATACTTGCGTTCTTCTTATCTTCAAGTGCAATAGGTATTTATTCTATAGCTGTTGTAATGGCCCAGCTTCTTTGGTACTCAAGCAATTCTTTAAACTCTGTATTATTTCCTTATCTTGCAGGCCGCCTTTCAGACAAAATAAGAAATATCAAATTTACTATTAAAGTTACAAAATTAATTCTACTACTTAACTCCTTTTTGATTTTAATGTTAATTCTTTTTGGAGAATTCATCATATCTACTCTATATGGACAAGATTTTATTTTAGCTTACTCAGTTTTCTTATTTTTAAGTATCGGGTTACTGGGTGAGTCGATTTCAAGAACCCTTTCGGTCTGGATAAAGAGTAATTTAAATCCAATTGTCTTAAGCAAAGTAGCTCTAGTAACTCTGTCAGTAAATATAGGACTTAATTTCTTATTAATTCCTCTTTATGGTATTTATGGAGCTGCTGTTGCATCCTCAGCCTCTTATTTATTAAGAGCACTATTATTGATGCTTATCTTTAAGAAAAATACAGGCACAAACCTATTGCTGTTCTTGAAGTTTAAGTATGAAGATTTTAGGTCTTTCATAATTTTCCTTAAAGATCCAAAGAATGAGAACTAATTTTATTTATGATTTAAAATAGATAATATGGGCTTAGATCTTATAACTTTAATCAACTTAACCTCTTGTTTTGTAGTTTTAGCAATTATTTATATTAGATATCTAAGATCTGCTAAAACCATCAACATGTTTGACCCAATGTATTTCTTTTTGGGTTTTATTTTTCTTTATGCTATCGCTGGTCAGTATAATAAAATTAGAGTGGATGATTTTTCTGAGTCAATTTACCTTGCAACATCTTTAGCATCATTTCTTTTCTTTTTTTCTTTTTTAATTTTTACACTTTTCACGGAACCAGAAAGACTTTTTAAGTTCCGGGCAGGTGCAGATTTTGCTAAACATAGGCGTTTATTTTTCATCGCGGGATTTGTATCTCTGATGATTGGATACGTAATGCTTTATTATAATTATTCCAGACTTGGAAGTTTTGCTGATATATTCTTCAGTTTAGAAAACAGGTCTGACAGAAATAGTAAACTCACTGAATTAAGAGGTAACCTACCATTTTCACATTTTCTTTTTGTAGGAGCTATGTTGATTTTGGCTTCTTTTTTATTGTCTAAAAAGACTTTATTGTCTAACAAGTCTATAAAAAGACCAATTTTAATGGCGCTTGCTTTCACTGCGCCCATTATTCTTTTTTATCTTGTTGATGGAGAAAGAACCGCAATTCTGAAATATATAGTAGGTGCTTTTTTTGTATGTGTTGCCATTAATGTAAGAAAAATTATTCAGTTAAAACCTAAATATTTAGTAGTTTTGACTATATTCTTCTTAACATTCAGCTTCTTAGGAAACATGAGAGCTTACATAGGTTACTCTCTTTTTACTGGTGATTACGGACCTATTGAAAGAAGGCTGAGCGGTGAATATGGAGAAGCAGGTATTGCCTTATTTATCCCAAAAGAATTCCCAGCTGTAAACTATACATTCAATAGACAAGTATACGAATTACAAGAAAATGGAGCTGATTTCAGATACGGAAGCTCATATTTAGATGCTTTTCCATATTTATTTCCTAGATCAATTTACGATAGGTTTGGTTTAAAGAAGTCTGGCACCATAGCAGACAATTTTGGGGAGAAGGTTAGGTTGGAAGTAGGACGTGAAAGAAAGATGGGCTTTGGTATGTCACCTTTAGCAGAATCCTTCGCAAATTTTGGCTTTTACGGCCCAATATTTTTTGCTTTAGTTATGGTGAGTTTTATTCATTTAATTATCTACATGCTTCACTCAAGATCTCCTTTAGTTGTTTTATGGGCATGTATGCAAACCCCAGCTTTATTCATAATTAATCGAGCTGCCTTTGCTTCTTTGTTTAGTTACATAGCCTGGGTTTCTCTTATTTTTTTCCTCTCTTATATGGCAGCTTTAATTTTCGATTATTTAATGCCTAAACTAAAGAGAGAGTCTTAGTTAAATTAAATTATCAAAAGTAGATAAAAAAATTATAATAGGTTCAAATCTAGGGGTAAAAGAATATTAAAAAAAATTCTTTAGAGATTAAACTAAATGAACTATACAGACTTTAGCGCAAAGGCACAGAGAGATGATAAATCTACAAATGATAAGATTCATTTCTTTTCGAGTTATTTTTCTTCTCCAGTAGCTTTCTCTCTTTATAAGCTAGGTTTTACACCTAACGGAATAACTTTCTTATTCTTAATTGTAGGATTGTCCTCTTCAGTGTCTCTTTATCTTAACTTCCCATTGTTGTGCTATATATTATGGAGATTGCATATAATTTTAGACATGTCTGATGGGAATTTAGCTCGGGCAACTAGCAATTTCTCTAAATCTGCGATTGGGTTTGACCGCTCAAACCATATTGTTATAAATACAACTCTTTTATTGGTGTCTGCTAAAAGTGTTGAGAATATTTTTTTAGTTAGCTTTTTAGTTATTACTTTCTATTTATATTATTTCTTTGGAAGAAATTATTATTCGGGTAAAACTAAAACTAGAGAATTTTCTCTTATCAAAAATTTTTTTAAGAATATATTAAGCTTAGAAGGCTATATTATATTAACTTGTCTGCTAGTTCTTTTAGGATTACAAACATTCCAACCATTGATAATTCTTTTTTATGGTTTAAACTTCCTTGCCTTGTATTTCTATAAATTGAGATTGTTTTTTGTAGATACTAGTCCTTAATTTTTCTATTATTATCATTAATTTTTTATGAATATAGATGACATAAAACAGTATTGGGAAAAGAGACCTCCTGGAATTAAGCATAGTGAAGAAGACTATGGATCTAAAGAGTTTTTCAATGACGTAGAGCAATCACGATACTCAGATAAATTTAAATATTCCTATTTAATTGAAATTGCTGAATTTGATAAGCATGCAAACGAATCTGTATTAGAGATTGGACTAGGGTTGGGTACTGATATCCTGCAATTTGCTAAAAATGGCAGTGCTGTCTTTGGTATAGATCTTACCCAAAATTCCGTAGACACCGTGAAAAAAAGATTTGAAATGAATGGTCTAGAAGGAGAATTTAAAGTTGCAAGTTTTAAAGAAATACCTTACGAAGATAATACTTTTGATGTTGTATATAGCTTTGGAGTTTTGCACCATAGCCCATTTATGGCTGATGGAATTGAAGAAGTTCGAAGAGTTTTGAAGCCTGGAGGCAAAGCTATCATAATGCTTTACCATAAAGGTTTTAAGTACTACGTAAGAAAATTATTTTTTGAAGGGGTAATTAAATTGAAATATTTGAAATACAATTCTCAAGAAATTATAAATAAAGTATCTGAAGACTTTGGAGACAGTCCTTGTACATTGGTAGTTAATAGGAATGAAGTAAATGAACTTTTTTCTAACTACTCTACTGTTGCTTCAACAGGTCATAGAATAGATGATTATTTGAAGTTTGGATCTTTCTTTTTTTCTCCAACTTACTGCCTCCCATCTTTCCTTTCAAAAAGAATAGAAGATAAATTTGGATGGAATCTATTAATAAAAGCCATAAAATAGATCTATTGCCTATTTATTAACGCTATAAATTACAGTAAGACATGTGCGGTTTTTTTGCTTCCAATGACCCATTCGTAAATCAAGATCATCTTTCTCTAATCAATGACAGGCTTTCATTTAGAGGACCAGACTTTCAATCTCAGTTAGTCAGTTTTAAAGGTTGGTTTTTATATCACTCAAGACTTTCAATAATAGCTACTGAAGACGAATTTTCCCAGCCTTACTTTACTCAGGAAGGAGGCGCTCTTGTTTTTAATGGTGAAATTCTTAATTATCAGGAACTTGCTAAGAAGTATGGTTTAGGACCCATGAAATCTGATACTCAAGTTTTAGGAACTTTACTTAGTTACGAAAAGTTTGATCTGAATGAGCTTGAAGGCTTTTTCTCTTTTGTTTTTATTGACCAGAATGGAGATCTTAAATACTGTGCTAGAGATAGACTGGGTGTAAAGCCTTTAAATTACATCAAAAGGGAAGGGTATATTTCTATTTCTAGCGAGTCTTCTGTTTTGTCTGATTTATTTGAAATTCCATATAGCGATAAAGCGTTAGAAGAATATAGAGTCTTTAGGTCACCTATGTTTCAAGGTTCTTACTTTGAAGGTGTTGAATCAGTTGAACCAGGTAATTGCTTGATTAAAGGTGAGTATTTTAATAGCTTGTCCCTCATTCCTAGTAAATACTTAACTTCTTCTGATCTATTAAACAAAATAAAAATGACTATGGAAAATGCTGTTTCTTCTAGATTAATTGCAGATGTTCCTGTAGGGCTTTTATTTAGTGGAGGCATTGATAGTAATTTAATAAAAATTAGTACTAAAAGAGAATTCGCATGCTTTACCGGAGGATTTATAGGTGATTACGATATGGACTATGCAAAGAACTCTTTAGGTGAAGAATCTAATAATATTATTGTAAGTGATGATGATTTTTTAAATAGATTACAAGAAATGGTTAAGTTGAGGAAAGAGCCTCTTTCTGTTCCTAATGAAGTTATTCTTTCTTTTTTAGCAGAATCTTGGGCACTTAAAGGAGGTAAGGTTCTGCTTTCTGGAGAAGCAGCAGACGAGCTGTTTGCAGGATACGATAGGATTTATTATTGGGCTTTACATACCAAGGAATTCAATGTCCAAGATTTTCTAAGCTTGTATGCTTATCTCCCTTTTAAGGATATAAGTGAAGAAATAATCGAATTAGTAATAGACTTCTTTTCCGAGTTGGGGACACTATCGCCTTTTGAGAAAGTTAGACAGTTTTTTATAAAAAAACACCTCCCTGTCTTATTCAGAAGGCTTGATTTTTCTTTGATGTTTTCTGGCATTGAAGGCAGAGAACCTTTTGCTGCAACGGAAGTAGTAAAATTAGCGTTAAATTTAGATCCTAAAGATTTATTTCATGGTACTCTAGGTAAGTATCCATTACGTAATTTAGCTAAAGAATCTTTAGGTGAAGATTTTGCATTTATGCCCAAGGTAGGTTTTCCAATCGACATGAAAAAGATAATTTATGGTAAAGAGAGTAAATCTAGATTGGATAATTATTTACTATGGTGTGACGAAAATATGAGGTTAATAAGATGATAATAGGATACACAACAGGTGTTTTTGATCTATTCCACATTGGTCATGTCAATATTTTAAAGAATGCTAAATCTCTTTGCGATCAATTAATTGTTGGTGTTTCTTCTGACGATCTTGTTTCTTATAAAGACAAGAAGCCAGTTATACCTTACGAAGAAAGAGTAGAAATTGTAAGAGCTTGTAAGTATGTAGATTTAGCAGTTCCTCAATTAGATATGGATAAACTTGATCAACATTCAAGGTATAAGTTCGATATCATGTTTGTGGGAGATGATTGGTATAAACAAAGTAAATGGGAAAAAATAGAGTCTGAACTATCAACCAAAGGGGTAAGGATTATTTATTTTCCTTATACCAAAAATACTTCCTCAACTCTAATTAATTCAACACTTGAGTATTTAAGAAGTAAAGATGGTTAATTACTAAATATTTCATTTTTTAAATTCATACCTGTTTTTTATATATTTCAATGTGTTTTTGAACTACTTTATTAATATCATATTTTTCTTCTGCAATAGTTCTGCTTTTTAGTCCCATTTTTTTTCTTTTATCTTCATTAACTAATAAATGCCTTATTGCATTTGCTAAATCTTCAGCATGCTTTGGTTTTACTAAGAGGCCATTTTCTTTATCGATGACTGCTTCTCTTGATCCAGGGACATCACAAGCTATTAATGCTCTTCCGACAGAAGAGGCTTCAATTAAAGCTTTAGGGAATCCTTCCCGGTATGAAGGCAAGACAACAATATTTGATTCTTTAATCTCCTCGGAAACATTTTTTATATAACCCTTAAAATTAACTAAATCTAAAGCAGAAAGTTTTTTAAAAGACTTAGCATCTAAACTAGCTGGATTCCCTTCATCCAACTCACCTATGACTATAAATTCGCTATTTATTTTTTCTTCTTTTAGAATTTTTGCTGCTTCTACAAACTCTAAAATTCCTTTATCTTTTAATAGTCTTCCAATCATTAGCACCTTGGGTTTGTTTCGAATAGTCTCTTCCGTATATGGAAACAACGTTAAATCAACTCCAGATCCAGGAATAAGTGAGTGTCTAATATTTTTGTTATTAATAATTTGTAATATTTCTTTCTTATCATCGTGATTTTGGAATATTAGATAAACTTTTCTGGTGCTTAAAGAGGCCTTATAGAGTAAAGCTAAAAGGATTCTACGAAGTCTGGCAAAAAACCCCACTTGAATAAAAGTATATCCAAGACCAGTTATCGC
>Ga0066836_10000598_pt1 | contig 17664 bp, 18 predicted proteins | sample ETNtaG_18_FD_71568 | JGI IMG/M metagenome (GOLD analysis project Ga0066836, IMG submission 71568) | Marine microbial and viral communities from oxygen minimum zone, Eastern Pacific Ocean - ETNP201302SV91 | ecosystem: Environmental > Aquatic > Marine > Oceanic | place: Pacific Ocean: Eastern... | reverse complement strand
ACAATACACATGTATTCGTATGTGCCCAAGTCTAACTTGTTAGTATCTAACTTGTAAGATTCACCGCCATTTAGTAATCCTGTATCAAATGTTTCTCCAAAGTCTACTGAACTTGTTGCTGTATGTGATACTGCATCATCATTCATCCATTCTATAACATGCCCTTGTGACACTGTCGCTTCATCTGGTTCGTAGTCTGGAGCGCCTTGTTCAGCTGATCCTGCTAAAATTGAAATCATAAACAATGGACCTTCTGGAATAGTTTCAGCAATCTCTTCTATTTCTTCTACTTCTGTTGTAACCATGTATTGTTCTGGACTAACAAATCCAAATCCCATGTAAAGTCCAATTCCTGTACCGAATGCTAGAATAAAGATTACTCCCACTGGTTTTGCATATACGGGCATTTTCATTGCAAAGTATGAAATCACAATTGCTGGAATTGCAATCATAATCAATATTCCTGCAAATGCTGGTAATGTTGAGTTCTCTGTCATTGTAGTTGCAAATGTTCCAAATCCTAATACAATTGAGACTATTACCAATGTTGTTGCTTTCATTCTGTTAGATGTGGAAACTCCTCCTTCCAGAATTCCAGCTGCCATTATGATTAATCCAAACATGAATAGTAATCCAGTTAATGCGTGCATTCCATCAATGAATGTGTGAGCAAGTCCAGAATATGATGTGACCAAGCCTGCAAGACCAATTGCAGTTAATCCTCCTCCTGGCATAATTAGATCCCAATTACTCAATTCTGCTTTGATGCTTTCAGAGTATTATTTTATCCTTATGTAACAAAATAGATCGTCTATTAGAAGAGAATAAATTCCATATGCCAAGAAATGAGGTATATTGGGCATAAAAGAAATAATTGAAATTTCAAAACCTCGAATAGTTGTTTTGCTTGTAATTACTGCGATAACTTCAATGTATGCTGCAAGCAAGCTAATTGGACCTGAATTAGACTATGTGGGACTTTTACATATCATAATTGCAGGCTCACTAGCATCAGCTGGTTCTAGTGCTCTAAATCATTATTATGATCGTGACATTGATTCTCTAATGAAAAGAACAAGCACAAGACCAATTCCTTCTGGAAGAATTAAGGCAAACTCAGTTTTGATATATGGTCTTGGAGTTAGTGTACTAGCTGTGGTTTACGCTTATTTGTTTATCAATCCGCTCTCAACATTTTTCATAGCTCTTGGAATATTCTTTTACGTAATTATTTACACAGCATGGCTTAAACGTAGAAATTGGTCAAACATCATAATAGGTGGATTTGCTGGTAGTGCAGCGTCAATGGCTGGTTGGTCTGCAGCAACTGGCTCTATTGATCCTTTAGGTTTCTTAGTAGGATTTTTGGTATTCATGTGGACTCCATCACATTTCTGGTGTCTTGCTATGAAAATTCGTGATGATTATGCTGAAGCAAAAGTTCCAATGTTACCTGTACTAATTGGAATGGAAAGAACATCAAAGTACATTTTACTATCTACACTTGTCTTATTACCATATTCGTTTATGCTGTATGCTTTTGGAATGGGATTAGTTTATCTTGCATTTGCAGCGGCATCTGGTGGGCTCATGTTAGTATATCATTACAAATTAACAAAAATTCCTACATCTGAATTTGCATGGAAAGCATACAAAGTTACTGCTCCATACCTAACAATAATATTTATTGGTGTTGCATTAGATGCAGCATTTCATTTTAGATTTTAATTCTTTATGAGCTAGGGAAACTAGCTTCGTAGTCTTTTTCTTGTGTTTCTTTTATCTGCTCTTCATACTCATCTTCTTCAATTTTCTCAGTAACTGCCTCGATTCGTCTATTTTCTTTTGTTACCCACGACACATTAATCAATCCCATTATTTCTAAATCTAAAAGAACTTTATTGAATTTTCCTTCACTAATGACTGTGCCATCTTTTGCTAATGCTTTTTCTAATTCTTTGTCAGTATAGTTTTCTTTTTGTTTGATTATATCTAATAGGTGATTTCTAATTGGAATTGCCATGTCAAATCTATCCGTAAAACGTCTTGTCAGCCTCTCTAGGAATAATGCTTGATGCACCTTCTTTAATCTTCTCATACCATGTTTCTACCTCTTTTGTAATTGAAGGTCTAATATTTCTCAAGCCTGCAGCAAAATCTTTACTTGAAATCTCTTTCTTACTACTTTGCATTGCTTCTACTGCTGCTTCTCTACACAGTGATGCCAAATCTGCACCAGAATAGTTCTGTGTTGAAACAGCAATCTCGTTCAAATTCACATCTTTTGATAATGGCATTGAATCTGTTAATATTTTGATAATTTCTAATCTACCTTTTTCATCTGGTGGATTTACAAAGACGTTCAAGTCTAATCTACCTGTTCTTAACATCGAATTATCAATTAAATCTGGTCTGTTAGTAATTCCTATGATGACAACTCTCGCTGTTGTTCCTTCTTCCATCTCTGTCAACATTTGACTAAGGATGTTTTCTCCAATTCCATTTCCTTCATCACCATTTTTCATCTTTGCCAATGAATCTAATTCATCAAAAATGATAACACATGGCGATGATGCTTTTGCTTTTCTAAAAATCTCTCTAATCGCCTTCTCTGATTCTCCTACCCACTTTGATAAAATCTCTGGCCCTCTAACAAGAATCATGTTTCCTCCACTTTCAGTAGCTAATGCTCTTGCAAGAATCGTTTTACCACATCCTGGTGGTCCATACAATAATGCACCTTTTGGTGGTTTTATTCCCATCTTACTAAATTTCTCGGGAGCATTCATTGCAACTATCAAATTATCCTGAAGAATTCGTTTTGATTCTTCTAACCCTCCAACATCTTCCCAGAAAACCTTTGACCGTTCTACATAGAACTCTCTCATTGCAGTAGGAATCACTTCGTGCATAGCATCATAAAAGTCAATTAATTTTACTTCCATTGACTGAAGAATTTTTGTAGGAATTTTTTCTGTTTCTAAATCAATCTCTGGCAAATATCTCCTTATGGATCTTATTGCTGCTTCTCTACATAATGATTTCATATCTGCACCTGTATAACCATGTAATTCTGCTGCAAGACTTTTCAAATTCACATCATCTGCAATTGGCATACCTCTAGTATGAATCTGCATTACCTCTAATCTACCATCTGCATTTGGAACTGATATCTCCATTTCTCTATCAAATCTTCCTGGTCTTCTCAAGGCAGGATCTACACTATCTGGTCTGTTTGTAGCACCCAATACAACAACATTACCTCTATCTGTTAATCCATCCATTAATGCTAGCAACTGTGCAACGACTCTTTTTTCAACATCTCCATATGCTTCTTCTCTCTTAGGTGCAATTGCATCAATTTCGTCAATGAAAATTATGCTTGGAGAATTTTCTTTTGCTTCTTTAAAGATATCTCGAAGTTTTGCTTCTGTCTCACCATAATATTTGTTCATGATCTCAGGTCCATTTATTGAATACATTGTTGCATCTGACTCACTTGCTAGTACTTTTGCAAGTAATGTCTTACCACATCCTGGTGGTCCATACAATAGGATTCCACTATGTGGTTCAATACCTAACCTAACAAATAATTCTGGATGTCTTAATGGCAATTCTACTATCTCTCGCATAACTTTGATTTCTTCTTGTAACCCTCCAACTTCTTCGTATGTAATACGTGATTTTTTATCCTCTGACACCTCTGATAGGATTGTTAGTGTCGTAGAACGTTCAATTCGTACTACTCCTTTTGGAGAAATTTTTTCAATTTTAAAATCCATGGCATTACCTAGAATCATGACTGAAATCTCATCATTTTGACTAAGTGGCAATCCTTTCAATCTATTTTTTACAAAATCTGTAAATTCTTTATCTACTGTAACTTGATCTGCTGTAGGCATTAATGTAACTGTCTTTGCAGATTTTGCCGCTATTTTTTTTATTTCAACAACATCGCTTAGTGCAACTCCTAAATTTTTTCTTGTTTGACCATCAATTCGTATTGTATCTGGATATTTTTCATCTTCATCTGTAGGCCATACAATTGCACAAGTTGATTTTTTTGCATTAATCTGAATTACATCTCCTGGTGTAACCTGAAGATAATCCATTGCATCAGGTCCAATTCGTGCTCTTTTTTTACCAATATCTCTTTGTTTTGCTTCCCCCACTCTCATTTGTAGTGGGTCAACATTTCGAGTCAATTAGACTCCTATTTCATGTCAACTGACATGCGGCTCATGTTCAGGACCTCGAACTCACTTACCCCTTCTACAGACTTGACAGATTCTTCTAATGATTCCATCTTTCCTTCTGCATCTTCTAGTGTGAATTCTGCTTTGATAAATTCCAATCCAAAAGCTAATGGTTCTTTTGTATGTCTGAGTAATTCAATATTGTCCTTTAGACTTGATTTGATTCCTTCAGCTAATTTTTCCAAATCCACTTCTGTTCCTGTAGGAAGTATCTTTACGATTAAAAGTAATTTAGCCATTTTTCTATGGTCCCGAAAAGCCACATGATTTGCATGAGTATCCTGCTGCGGCTTCTCTACAACTTCCACATCTCCAGATTAATTCTGCGTTACACTCTGGGCAGTTAAATTTTACATTCTTGTCTCCTGGCATAATGTGTCTATTACAACCATTACATACAGGTAGTGAAATACTTGAAGACATACTAAAACTTGCTCTGTTAGGAATTTATACCTTCCTTGAAATCTTACGCTTTATTTTGTACAAGTTTCTTAATTTCCCCGCCTACCAACGCTTGCATGGTGTTGAAGGTTCCTTTCATACCTAAAAGTTTCAATATTGAACTTGTATGAAAATCAAAATCTTCTTTATTCGAAATATCTTCTTCAATTTCTGGTGTGATTGCCTGGAATAATTTGTTTACTGTATTATTGTCTAATCTAGAAAGTATCTTTCTGGCCAAATTTTGTTTCTCAAATTCCTTACCAAACTTTTCTTTCCATTGTTTTTCATAATCGGCAAGTGCTGATGAATCATCTGTTTTCAATGCTTTAGAAATTGCTCTTCCTGCCAAAACTCCTGCCATTCCACATGAGAATATGCCTCCAGCAGTTGTAGGTTTTGCTTGACCTGCTGCATCTCCTACAATCAATGTATTATTTTCAACAAATTTTTTTATTGGTCCTTTGATCCAAATTGGTGCAAATATCTTTCTAATAGTTGAAAAATTTCCCCTTGATCTTAAAAATTCATCAATACATGATGAGGTGTTTATGCCTTTACCTGAAACCCCGATTTTTCCAACACTCTTTCCTGAAGGTATCACCCATGCAAAAAATTCTGGATACTTTTCTTGATCAAAATACACTTCAACCTGACCTTCTCTTATCCAATCTGCATAAACCTCATATTGAGCAGTTAACAAAACCCCCTCTCTATCTTTATTAACTAATCTTGAAACACCTCTGCAATCTACAAAGTATTTACATTCTATTTCTCCATTTGATGTTCTTACTCCATTCTCAATTTTTTCTTGGAAACTTGTCTTTACAGAAATTTCTGCACCATTGTCTCTTGCTTGTCTTGCTGCTTGTTTATCTAATTCTCTTCTATTGATTACAATTATCTGTTGTTTCTTTGAATTAATTGTAATTTCTTTACCTTCTGGCGAGAAAATTTTTGCACATTTTATTTCACTATCATATGTTTTCCGTGATGGTTCTATTTCCAACTCTCTTAATGCATTTCTACTAACTAATCCTCCACAATGCTCTGGACTACCTACTTCAAATCCTTCTTCTAAAACTAAAACTGTATGGCCGTTTTTTGCAATTTCTCTAGCTGCTAATAATCCTGAGATACTCCCTCCTGCTACTATTGCATCATACATGTATACGTTGAAGCTTTTTTGGTATTTGAATTGTAACGTTTATCATCAACTTGAATAATTATTTTGTATGAGTGATATTAAACAAGTAATTGCTGTTAGAACAGATCTTGGAATGGGAAAAGGGAAAATTGCCGCACAGGTAGGTCATGCATGTGTTTTGGGTTCAGAACATGTTCGAAAATCTCATCCTGAATGGTTCCAAGCATGGTGGTTAGGTCAAGAAAAGGTTGTTGTTAAGGTTGGAGGAATTAAAGAATTAGACGAAGTCAAAAAAGGTGCAATAGAATTAGGTCTTCCGTGGTCTGAAGTGACTGATGCCGGCCACACTCAAATTGCACCTGGAACTACAACTTGTATCTCAGTAGGTCCTGCCCCTGAAAATTTAATAGATAAAATTACAGGCGAATTGTCATTACTTTAAGAATAAGATATAACAAGCTCTGATTTTCAAAAATCATGAAACAAAAGACAAAAGGTATACTTGCATTTGCTTTTTTGGGTGGTATTCTATTAACGTCCACTGTAATGTTTGCACTTCCACCGCCACCTCCAACAATGACTGAAGAAGAAGTTGCTTTGGAAGAACAAGGAATTACAATTACAAATACTCCTATGGATAACTTTCCTGATGATCAACGTGCTACATTTTGTGGAGTGGGTGATCCAAAATCTACCTCATATGTGAAAGAATATGAAATTCCAACTGTATGTACACAACCTCTTGCAATCAGCATTGCTCCTGATGGAAATATTTGGTTTGTGGAATCAAATGTTGGCCGAATTGCAAAATTTGATCCTGTTCTAGAGAAATTCACCGAATTTGATAATGAAGCATGGCCTGAAGGTGCAAGAACAATGTCTTGGGGCATGGATTATTCATCTGACGGTGCAATGTGGTACACTGATGGTACTTTTGACACTTTATGGCGTTTTGATACAATTGAAGAAAAATATGATGCTATACAATACCCTTCTTCTGAAGATGGCTCATTACCACAAAAACTTACAATCCATGGTTCAAATATCATAGTTAATGATTTCACTGGAAGTAAAATCACCTTTTTTGATCTAACTCGAGATACAGATGAAATAACATATTCCAGCATTGTGTCACCTATACCACTTTCATTCACTGGTGATTTTGCCATTGATTCAAAAAACCATCTATGGTATACTAATTGGGTTCCTGATAATAGTGGTTTACTTTTAAAATTTGATATTGAAAAATATAAACAAACTTCACAGGGTACCGACATTACTCTAGAATCTTTTTTTGAAGTATATGCTTTCCACCCTGAACTTAATACTGCAAATGGATTATCAATTGATGAAAATGATAATGTATGGATTGTAGATACTTCAAGCAGTTTCTTTTTTAAATTTGATCCAAATACTGAAAAATTCACTAAATTTGTCACTTCCATTCCTCAAAAATCTACATATGGAAATTCAACTGGAATAATTAAATCCCCAATTTCAAGACCTTATTGGTCTGAAACAGATATGAACGGAAATCTTTTCTTCAATGAACAAACTGGAAATCAAATTGCAGTCTTTGACATTAATAATGAAAAACTAACTGAATACATGATTCCATCTAAGAATCCAAATTGGGCTGACTGTGAAGATAAATCTAATTCAAATTGTGGCGTTGCACAAATCTTTGGCTTTGATGCAATTGATAATGAAATCTGGTTTACAGAATGGGCTGAAAACAAAATTGGTGTTGTCGACATAACAAAACCTCTTCCATTTTCTGTGACAATTGACAAAGAGTTAGTAACTCTCAAAAAAGGTGAAACTCAAACTGTCACATTAACTACTGACTATTTCTCTGATATTGACAAAATCAATTTTAATTCAGCTCATACTGCCTCTACTGCAACTACCTCATCTGATATCCAAATATCGCACACAATGAAATCATCAAATGAATTTATTGTCTCTATAACTGCAAGTGAAATTGCTTTACCAGGTAATTACAAATTGCTTTTAGGAGTTTATAATTCTGAAATTAATGTTTCAAAGTATATTGACGTAACTATTGAATCATAATTATTTTGGAATTTTATTATCAAATTCTTTAATTTTCTGATCAGTTACTTCTGCGGCTCTCTTGCCTGAATATAACATTGAACCAAATGTTGGTCCCATTCTCGCCAATCCATGTGTTTCTGTTACTGACATTCCAGCAGCAACTAATCCTGGGTATACTTCCCCCGTTTTATGTACAACGTGTTCTTCACCATCTTCTACCCACATTGGATCCATTCCTTTCCATTCTACTAGTTGTCTGTCAACTAATCTCTTTACTGCAACTGAATCATGACCTGATGCATCGATAATCATTTTTGCTTCTAATGCAACAGGATCTACACATGTAATGTTTCTAGGTAGTGCTGAAACTGGCATCCAGTTAACAACAATTCCTGCAACTCTTCCATGCCTCATAACTAAATCATCAAATTTTGTAAGATTCAAGAATTTCACTCCTGCATCACATGCTCCTGCAATTAATTTTGAAACTGCATGTGGGCCTGGTGTTAGGTATAGCCCTTCTCCAACTTTTTTATATGGCACACCTAATTCATCCCAAATCTTTTGTGCAGGTGCTCGTACTGTAACTGGATTCATCATGTATCCTCCAAGCCAATAACCTCCTCCCAGATAGTTATTTTGTTCAATGACTAATACTTTGTAACCCATTAATGATAATTCTCGTGATGCGGTTAATCCTGCAGGTCCTGCTCCGATAACTATGATGTCACTTTCTGCTCTATCTTGTAAAACATCGTAAAATTCTTTTGCTATTGCTCTTGTAATTTCAACTTCTTTTGCATCTGCAAAAATCTTATCTGGTCTTTGTTCGTTAACTGACTCTTGCATGATTTTTTCCCATCCTCAAACTCATTAATAGCTTTTGCTTATTCTGGAAATTAGGTCATACTAACATTAACCGGCAAAAATGTCTGAATAGTTTACTCGTTGTGTATAACTTACCCATATCAAAAACTTATAACCACTCTGCGATCAAAAATGTATAGATGGCACAACAACTAAGACCATCAAAACCGGCTGATAAACAGCCCAAGATTGATTGGTCCAGAAGACAAGAAGCAGAACATTTTGCTGAAACCGTAAAGCTATTTCGACAAGGCAAAATTGATCCTGACATATTTCGTAGATTCCGTTTACAAAACGGCGCGTATGGAACCCGTATGACTGATGATTATGCAATGGTACGAATTAAAGTCCCAGCAGGACAAGTTTATCCATACCAATTAGAAAAAATAGCTCAATTAAGTGAAATGTATTCTATTGGTAGTGTACATTTCTCAACTCGTGAAAATATTCAACTTCATTGGGTAATTCTTGAAGATGTTTCTGAAATATTGCATTCTCTTTCTGATATTGGAATGACTTCACGTGAAGCTTGTGGTAATACAGTTAGAAATGTAATGTGTAGCCCACTTTCTGGAGTTTGTAACGATGAAATCTTTGATGCAACTCCGTATGCATTAGCAATTGCAAAATTCATGCTAAGAAATCCTATTTGTCAAGGACTACCACGTAAATTCAAATTCAATTTTACATGTTGTGAAAAACATGGAATGATAAGAATTGTTGATGTAGGGCTTTTACCGCAAATACAAGAAATTGATGGCGAAAAGAGAAAAGGATTTAAAATATTCTTAGGTGGTGGACTGGGCAATCGTTCATTTGTAGGTCATCAATTAGAAGATTTTACTCCAGTTGAAGATTTATTGTATACCTCTATGGCCGTCATAAGAATTTTTGATAGGCTAGGAGATAGAAAAAATCTTGTGCGAAACAGAATGCGTTATTTAGTAAATGACATGGGATGGGAGAAATTCCAAAATCTTGTTTTAAAAGAACGTGCAATTGTAAAGGCAACTCAATCAGTCATTGTAAAACTCAATGTAGATGAAACTCCTAATGAAATTAGACGTCCAATTTCTGTAACTGAGGATGTAACTTCTCTTCCTGATGGGTTTGCAAGATGGCAGAAAACTAATGTTGAAAAACAATCCCAAGATGGCTTTAACTCTGTATTTATTGGACTTGAATCTGGTGATATTACTGCCAATCAGTTACGAAATGTAGCTGATCTAATCCGTGATTATTCTGCAGAGGGATTTGCAAGAAATGGATTCTCACAAAACATTGTCATTCGTTATGTCCATGAAGATGATCTAAAATCAATGTATTCAAAATTACTTGAATCTGGTCTTGCAAAAACAGGTTCTTTAACAATGGCATCAGCAGTAGGCTGTTCAGGTACTACTTCTTGTAATTTGGCTTTAACTAATTCCCATCGATTAGCAAAAGAAGTACAGCGAAAATTCTTGGAATTAAAACTTGATGAGGATGATGATTTGAGAGATTCAACTATCAAAATTAGTGGATGTCCAAACTCCTGTGGGCAACATGAGGTTGCAACAATTGGATTCTATGGAGGTGGTGGAAGACACGAAGGTAAAATGTTCCCAAATTATACGATGTCATTAGGTGGAAGATTTGATGAAGGATCTATGCTTGGGCATCACACTGCTCGTGTTCCTGTAAAACGTGTAATTCCAATAATTCTAAAAATCATTGAATTGTATAAAGAAAATAAACAATCTGATGACACGTTGGCAAAATGGATTGATAGAATAGTTAATGGAAACGAATCTTCAAAAATCAACTCTGTAGAAGAAATCAAAAAAGAACTTACTCCTCTTCTAACTCCTCCTAAGGTAGAAGACGAACCTGAATTTTACATGGATTATGGAAGTGATACTAGCTATCACACTGTAACTGGAAAAGGTGAATGTGCAGCATGACTGATTCTAATATGCCCATAATTGATTCTAAGATCTTACGCCAAAAAATTAAAGAAAATTCAATTAGAATTATAGATGTTAGACGAGAACAAGAATATCAACAAGGTCACATTACAAATGCAATTAATCTTCCTCTAGCAAAACTTCTTGCAGATGATAGTGCTGAATCAATACAAAAAATTGCACAGAATTTGGGAATATCAGATGAAACATCTGTTGCAATTTATGATGATACTTTTGGTGCATTATCTTCAAGAGTTGTTTGGGCATTACAGTACATTGGACATAAAGATGTAAAATTACTTGATGTAACATTTTCTCAATGGAAGGTACTTGGTTATGAAATATCCACCGAAATACCTGAAATAGAATCCGCAATTCACTCTGTAAATATTAATTCTGAAATTATGGCCACTGCTGAATATCTTGAAAAAGTAAAAGAAAACAAAAATGTTGTAATAATTGATAATCGTGAAAGATTGAATTATCTTGAACAACATATTCCTGGCGCAATAAACATTCCATATCGAACACTTTCGACAGAAGGGAAAATCCTTCGAACTAAAGAGGGAATGAAAACTCTTCTGAAAAATAGAGGAATTTCTGAAGACGCTGAAATTATAACATATTGTGGTAGTGTGGGAACTCTATCTGGTCTTGCATATTATGCTCTCAAATCTGTAGGATTACCAAATGTCAAATTATATGTCCACTCTTTTAAGGAATGGAAAAGCCTTGAAAAACCAACTGATAAACAAGAAAATGCTAATTATTGGGATTTATCTGCTGAGTGATATTCATGAAAGACATTAATGACATAATGCCAAAAGTGCCTGACATGAAATGGGGTGCATTACTAAACAAAAAACCTACTAACAAAAAAATTGAAGAATTAAACAATCTTTTACCTCATAACGGACGCTGGCATACTGTCTATGAAGAAGATAATGTGTCAATAATTGATGGAATTCCAATTATTAAAAAAGAAAAAGATTCTATGACTTAGTTTTGTGCTATATTAGATCTTAATTTCTTTGTAACTTGAATTTCAATTGTTTCAAAGAACTCTAACATCTTCTTTTTGTTATCTATTAGATAATCTACACCTTTATCATCTAATCTTATTTTGAATAATCTGATTTCTCTATGCTCATCTAAAAACTCATCAATCATTTGTTGTCCACATTTTGCTGGATTGATATATGTATCAAAACTCTCAACTGTTTCTTTCACATTTTCATTTTCTATTGCAGTCATTGTATTCTGAATTGCTAATCCAACTTCTTTTAAATTCTTAATAGGTATTGGAACTTTTCCCATTTCTTTTGGACCAAGTAATCCTCTTTTCTTTGCACCAATTTTCTTTGCTACTTCTGGAACTAAATCATAAATAGGAATAATCTGATTGAACCCTTGCCTCTTTTCATTTTTAACAACAATTCCTTTCAAAATTAATTCATCCAGTCCTTTGATGGTATCTTCTTTTCCTAGGAATGTTGTCCATACAATTGCACCAATTGTATGATATCCTTGTCGTAATGATTCAATTAACACAACTTCAATAATACGTTTGAAACCTTCCTCTGATCTTACATTTACAAAGTCTGTATCTTTAACTGCTTTTCGTGCATTTTTAACATCAATCTCAATTGAGCGTTTTAATGCCTCTAATGAATCTGGAACTTGATTTAACATTGAAAGATAACATGCTTTGTTATACCATGCCATACCATATGTTGGATCTGAATCTATTGCTTTTTCGGCACAATCCAATGCTTTTGCATAATTTTTTTTTTCATAATTTACAAGTGACTTGAGATTCCATGCTTCTGGGTTTGTTACATCAATATCTAAAATTTTATCATATACTCTCATTGCTTCAGAATGATCTTCTAAATGAAATCTTGAATATCCAAGTTTGAGCATTGCTTCCACATCATTTGGGTCTGCTCTTAAAATCATCTCAAAGTTTCTTACAGCTTCTTCTAATTTCTCATCAGCCATTAAGTTGATACCTTTTTTGAATAATCTATCTCGTTGATAATTTACATTTGTTAGTCCTGTTTCTTCTTTCTTACTCAGAGATGTATCCTTTTTCTTGCCCAAAGTATTATCCTTCTTTTTGCCTAACATGAAGTAATTTCGTAATTTAACGGATAAAAATTAAGCTGATAATATCACTAAAATCATGCCTAGGAAGACTAGAAAATGTAATTAAATACTAGATATTGAAAGAAACGATTATGCCTTCATCTGAACATTTCGCCGTCAGTGGTCAATCTCCATATAAGCAAAAAAATGGTGTCTTTGAAGTTGAATTTGCCATCACTGAAGCAAAACCGTCTGATGAACAAATTGCACAAAAATCCTTTCTTCCTATATGGAGAGAAAAATCTCATCTTAATATTAAAAATGGAGAGTTTGAAGCTACATTAGGTTCTAAAACAAATCCATTACCTGATAAAATTTCTACATTTACAAGTGTCTGGATAATCTTAGTTGATCAGTTTTCATCTGTAGGATCAACATTTGAATTTCAAGTTCCTGAAACTATGAAACAGGTTTCTCAAAAATCAAAATCTGAATCAACTTCATCAAAAACTAAACAAACTATACGTTCTTCTAGTACTGGTACAAAAGGTCCTCCTGGAAAACCTGGCCCTGATGGAGACAAAGGAGACAAAGGAGACAAAGGTCCAACTGGTGACAAAGGCTCTACAGGACAAAAAGGAGTTACTGGAGACAAAGGAGACAAAGGAGACAAAGGCCCTCCTGGTCCAAAAGGAGACAAAGGAGACAAAGGAGAAAAAGGCCTTACTGGAGACAAAGGAGACAAAGGAGAGCAAGGAGCTCGTGGTGTAGTTGGTGATAAAGGTGGAACCGGTTCACAAGGTCCATCTGGCGATAAAGGATTAACTGGTTTACGTGGAGACAAAGGAGAAAAAGGTCCAACTGGTCCTCCAGGTGTTCAAGGAGACAAAGGTGTTCCTGGACCTGTAGGTGAAAAAGGAGACAAAGGAGTTACCGGCCCTATGGGAGAAAAAGGTCCAACTGGTCCACAAGGTCCACAGGGAGAAAAAGGTAAAATTGGAATCACTGGACCGATTGGAGAAAAAGGCCCTCGTGGTCCACAAGGCCCTCCTGGTGACAAAGGATTAACAGGTGTTCCAGGCCCTCAAGGTGACCGTGGAACTCTTGGTCCACAAGGTGAACAAGGTCCTCCTGGATTAACAGGTGACAAAGGTTCCCGTGGCCCACAAGGAATTCAAGGTCCACAAGGTGAACAAGGAAAACAAGGTCTTCAAGGTCCTGCTGGTGACAAAGGTACACAAGGTCCACAAGGTCCTGTTGGAGAAAAAGGCCCTCGTGGTCCTCCTGGTCCTCCTGGAGAAAAAGGTCAAAAAGGTGGAATGTCTGAAGAACAAAAACAGATATTCAAAGACATGTTGGATATTCTTGTTAGAAAAGGAATCATCTCTCCTGAAGAACAAATTGAATTACAAAGTCATCTGTATTAGGTATCAATACAAACTTTCAGCAACTGTTCTGTATGGAACAAGCCATCTTTCATGATTACATTCTGAACATCTGTAAAGCCATTTTCTTTTTCTTGTAACCACTTTTGGAACAACTATGATCTCATGTTTAGTTTTACCCATACAGAAATCACATCTTCTATCTTCATACTGTTTTACCTCACTATCGTCTCCAAGAAATTTGGCCAATTTTTTAAAATCCATTTTTAACTCATCGATTAATTTTTGATTGTAAATTGTTGCAGCTGGATGAAACGTAACGAAAAATTTTCTTCCATTTTTTTCCACAATTTTACCATGATTTTTTGTAATTTCTTTTCCCTCTAAAAGAGTCCCATATGCTGTATTGCCCATAACGCAGATTATTTTTGGATTAATTATCTCTATTTCTTGATTGATAAAATCATTACATGATTCTTCTTCTTTTTTTGATGGAATTCGATTTTTTGGCGGTCTACACTTTACAATATTTGTAATATACACATCTTCTCTATTTATCCCTGTATCCTCTAAAATCATATCAAGTCTCTTTCCAGCAGCACCTACAAATGGCTCCCCGTGGGAATCTTCATTTCTTCCTGGTGCTTCTCCTACAAAAATCACTTCTGCATCAAAATTTCCCTTACCTGGAACTGCCATTGTTCGTGTTTTACATAACTCACATTTCTTACACTCTTTGACTTTTTCAGCAATTGTATCTAGTTTGTGCATATGTATAATTCAAGAAATTAGTAATTAATCAATCTAAGCTCATCTGCGATATTGCAGGTAAAGTAAAGAAATATTCATCTTCAAACTCAAAATCTGTTTCTCCTTTTTCTCTTAATGACTCAAAGTAATTACTACAATCTGAATGAAACTGTAAATTTGCACTATTAGTCATACTAATCGATCAAAAACAATTCTTTTGTTTGGCTTTGTGAGAATAATTTGTTAAACTTGTATGGAATGTTTTATACATTAAAAGAATCACATAATAGAACCAAGACTAAATCCCATTTATGACTGAGATACAAAACTTTGAATCTGAATTTGTAATTAATGGAGAAAAAAACACTGATATGGAATTTTTAAAATTCTTTGATCCAACTACTATGAGCATTCATCTAAAAGAAAATCAAAAACCTCTTGGTAAGAAAGGAATGCCTGGAAGTTTTGAATTAGTTGAACTAGATACAAAAATTTTAGAACGAAATTATCTTGAACTTATGACTAATCAAATTCTTTCTGCCATTGATGATGAAACCCTTGGCAATACTGAAATTTCAAAACCAGGGGCTCTAGTTATTCAATATAGAGATTATCGAATTGCCATAACAAGACCTCCATTTTCTGAACTATTAGAAATCACAATTGTGCATCCAATCAAACAAATGTCTTTAGAAGACTATCATTTGTCTGAGAAATTAATGTCACGATTAGAAAAACAAGCTGAAGGTATTCTTATCTCAGGTGCACCGGGCTCAGGTAAAAGTACTCTTGCATCAGGCATTGCAAATTTCTTTAATCATTCTGGGAAAATTGTTAAAACATTTGAATCTCCACGTGATTTGCAAGTTGATCCTGGTGTAACTCAGTATACTAGGTTGGATGGAAGCTTTGAAAACTCTGCAGATATCTTACTTCTTGTCAGACCTGATTATACTATCTTTGATGAGGTTCGACGACGAGAGGACTTTAGAATTTTTAGTGATCTTCGACTTACTGGTGTTGGTATGGTAGGTGTTGTTCATGCAAATACTCCGATTGATGCAATTCAAAGATTTATTGGAAAAATTGAACTTGGAATTATTCCTAATGTATTAGACACTGTAATTTATGTAAAGGATGGCAGAATATCCAAAGTCTATTACTTGGAACTAAAAGTAAAAGTTCCATCTGGGATGGTTGAACAAGATTTAGCTCGTCCTGTAATTGAAATATCTGATTTTGAAACCAATACTTTAGAATATGAAATCTACACATTTGGTGAAGAAAATATTATCATACCTGTTACTGAAAATGGCTCACAAAAAACTGGAATAGAACATTTAGCTGAAGAGAGAATATTAGAACATCTGTATCGTTTTGATTCAAATCCCAAAATTGAATTTCAAGGTCCTGGACGAATCAAAGTATTTGTTTCAAGTGATTCAATTCCCTCATTAATTGGGAAAGCTGGAAAAACCATCCAAGAATTAGAAAAAACTCTTGGACTACATATTGATGTTGAAGAACATGGTGCACAGCAAGAACTTCCATCCCAAGCTTTACCATATGATTTTTCTGAATCTGGAAATGCTCTGATATTTGAGGTGGACCGAGCATTTACTGGAAATGTGGCAAGTTTTGTCGTAAATAATGAATTCCTTTTTTCATCAAGAGTTGGTAAAAAAGGTAAAATCAAAGTTTTAAAACGATCTTCTGAAGGAAAACGTTTTACAAGATTTGTTGACACTGCAGATTCTTTAGAAATATTTCTTAAAACTCATTAAAACTATTCCTTAGTTTTGGATTTGCTTTAAAAAATGTCACAAATTTTCTAATCTGTCTGATTGTTTTTGGATTTAGATGGTGTTCGATTCCTTCTGCATCCTGATTTGCAATTTCTTTACCAATTCCTAATATTTCAAAAAAATCAAGTAAAATTCCATGTTTTTGTTTTATTATATCTGCAATACGTTGACCTTTTTCTGTCAAATTTATTCCATAATATTTTTCATATTCTAAATATCCTTCTGTATCTAATTTCTTCAACATTTTTGTTACACTAGGTGCACTGACATTCATGTACCTTGAAATATCTAATGTCGCTGCATACCCTTTCATATCTACTAATTCTGATATGACTTCTAGATAATCTTCTACTCTTGATGAAATTGTTTTCTCTGATTCATGTGCAGCTTTGATCGAATCTAATCTTCGTGATACCTTCTTTTTCATATGGCGATATGAATTTCCTTTTATATAAATTGGAAATTTTTGTAACTAAATCTTGACTTGGATGTAGTAGAATTTGATCATGGACTGTTAACTATATTTTTTAAAACATCAATAAATGACAGATCCTCTTATAGAAAAAATTGAGCGATTAAAACTGATTAAAGAATCTGCTTCTAGACGTTCTAGTCTGTATTCTGATATAAGTAATTTAGATGATAAACAAACTTCACAATCTCTTGGAGCATTAAATCGTGCATCCGCCCCTGGTAAAAAAATGCAAAAGTTGGGATTTATCATGCTATGGATTCCGGAACCTACTGGAGTAACAGTTGCAGTTGGCGCTCCAATGATTTTGGCTGGTAGATTTTTGGATAAAAAGTACAACGGAACAACTCTGAAGGACATTGGACATAATACCCATGAAACATTGTCTTCAATTCACAAATTCAAAACATCACTATAACAGCAATTTCACATTATATTACAATTTAAAA
>Ga0066836_10000597_pt1 | contig 17669 bp, 18 predicted proteins | sample ETNtaG_18_FD_71568 | JGI IMG/M metagenome (GOLD analysis project Ga0066836, IMG submission 71568) | Marine microbial and viral communities from oxygen minimum zone, Eastern Pacific Ocean - ETNP201302SV91 | ecosystem: Environmental > Aquatic > Marine > Oceanic | place: Pacific Ocean: Eastern... | reverse complement strand
ATGCTTTAATTAATGAGAAGTTAACTGTTCTTCGTGATGTCGAAACGTCTAACGAAAGGTTCCGGGAAACGCTTAATGACCTATCTTTCTTTCTTATTTACGAAGCGTTACGAGAAATCAAAATGGTTGAAAAAGATATTCATACGCCTTTAGCTCAAACAAAAGGGTGCTTTCTTGAAGAGTCCCCTGTTCTTATCCCTGTCGTTCGGGCTGGTTTAGGAATGCTTGATGCTGCTTTAGCTCTCCTTCCTCAATCACAGGTTGGTTTCTTAGGAGCTAGACGGAACGAAACAACCTTCGAACCAGAGGAATACTTGAACACGATCCCTGAAGATCTCAATGGCTCTCACGTGATTATTCTGGATCCTATGCTCGCTACTGGAGGATCACTGCTTCACACACTTGAGATTGTTCGTTCCTCAGGTGCGGGAAGTATTTCTGTGATCTGCGTGATTGCCTCACCAGAAGGGGTAGAGAATATCTCTTCATCATCTCATTCAGGAGATCTTTTCCTTGCTGCCATTGATGAAAAGCTAAACGAAACAGCTTTTATTCTTCCTGGGCTTGGAGATGCAGGCGATAGACAATTTGGGGCGATGTAACATTATGTTCCATTTACATATTCTCTTAATAGCATTTCGATTTCCGAACCTATAACATCAAGAGTTTCTATAGCTTGGATTTCCGCCTTAGCAATCTGAGAACTCTCTGAAACAGAAGTAACCATTTCCATATAGATTTTTATCATAGGTTCTGTCCCACTGGGACGAACTAGCACTCGTACTTGTTTCCCTATCTCTAGTTTTACTAAATTTGCTAATGGCAGCGAAGAGCGTTCGTCAGACTGTAAGTAATCCGTCACCGAAGTGACTTCCCCTACAGAAAATTTGCTTGGCGGTCTCTCCCTTAATCCTTGCATGGCGGATTGTAAGTAATCATCGGATTGCGTTCCTTTGAAGCGAACTCGCCTTGTGGTAGTGACATGATGTCCGTACTGAAGTGAAAATTCTTCTAATTTTTCAAGGATGCTCTTTCCATTTTTTTGACAGTTTGCCAGGACCTCTGCGAGAAGAAGAGCTGCTGCTATGCCATCCTTGTCTCGAACTGCTTCTGTCGTTGCATATCCTAGAGCTTCTTCATAACAGAAAATCGGGATCTCCGAATCATTTCTATATGCTTCAGGAATTATCCACTTGAATCCAGTGAGCGTTTCTTTATGGTGTATACCTTTGGCAGCTGCAATCTTAGGCACCAATGAAGAGCAGACAATTGTTGACACTACTTTTCTAGCATTTCCGCTCGTCTTCTCAGCCATTCGGTCGAAAAGCAAGGCACCTATCTCATCTCCTGAAAGTGTTCGCCAATCCCCATTTCCTGTTGGAATAGCTGCAGCTAGCCGGTCCCCATCTGGGTCGTTTGCAATTGCAAGGTCGGCTTCAGTTTGAATTGCTAGATCTAGTAGAAGGTCCATTACGCCTTCTTCCTCAGGGTTTGGAAATGATGTCGTTGGAAAATCAGGATCAGGGTCAACTTGAGAATTGACGGGAATCAATTGGCCAGAATTTGAAGAAGTAAAAACTGTGTTGATGGTGTCCCAGGCGACTCCATGCAGTGGCGAATACGCTATACGGAGTTCAGATGAACCTCCATCAACGCTAGACGCTATTCTTTCACAGTAAGACTGCCAAACATCATCATTTAAGATAGTTGTGATTTCTTTCGCTTCTGGAATGGTGGCGGGAGGAAGCGGTGATGATTGTATTAGCATCTCTATCTCTTGATCAATTGGCGCTCGGAGTTGCGCCCCGTCATTGAGAAATATTTTGCATCCATTATCAGAAGCTGGGTTATGCGATGCGGTAATCATTATCCCAAGATCTGTTTTGAGATGCCGAACAGCATATGCCAAAACAGGCGTTGGGATAAAGCGAGGGAAAAGGCAAACGGCGATATTGTGTGCGTTCAGGATGCCACAAATATCGTGTGCAAAGATTTTACTTTTCTGACGTGCATCATACCCGACGACAACTGTTGATTGCGGTTTGAGGTATGCGGAAACTCCATAAGCAAGTCGTCGAACTGTTACTTGATTCATCCTGTTAGGCCCCGGCCCGAGAGACCCTCTCAAACCAGCTGTTCCGAACTGAAGATGACTACGGAATAGTTCTTGAATTTTTTCTTTTTGCCCTGTTGCTAGTAGTTCCTTTATTTCATTTCGTGTTTCAGGGTCTGGGTCATGTTCTAACCACTCGTGCGCTTGAGAAATGCATTCTATTTCATCACGGGAATCCATGGGTGCCTATAAATGCAGTTCCCTTGAAATAACTTCTTGCAGCGACGCAAGTGGTCTGGCTCCTGTGTGGACAATAATTTCGGAGGCCGCTATTGAACCAATTCTTCCGCAAGTTTCAAGATCTAATTCTCTGGTATAGCCGAATAGAAATCCAGCAGCATACAAATCTCCAGCTCCTGTTGAGTCAATGATTTGCTTTACTGGCTTAGCTGCTATTTCAATGGTTTTCCCTTGGCTAACAATTACGGACCCTTTCTCAGCACGCGTGAGGCATGCAATTTCTACCCTGCCTTTGATCCACTCGATTGCATCTCCGAAAGTTTCACAGCCACTCAATGCCTGTATCTCTTCTTCGTTTCCGAAGAGGATATCTATAGGCCCATTTACAAGATCGATCCAATCTTGATGATGACGCATAACACAAAAACTATCTGAAAGGGTAAATGAGATTTTCCTATCGGCACCTTTCGCTATTGCAATAGCGGAACGGATAGTATCCTTCGTCGCTTCAATATCCCAGATGTAACCCTCGCAATAAAGAACCTTTGATCCTTCAATGAGGTCAATATTAAGATCCTCCTTGTAGAGCGTCGTGCTAATTCCTAGGAAAGTATTCATTGTTCGGGCGCCATCAGGCGTCACAATAATCATTGATCGTGCAGTAGGTGGCCCATCATCGGCTGGACTTACTGAATAATGGACTCCAGCAGCGTGAATGTCATGGGAGAAAACTTCACCTAGGTGGTCGTTCTTTACTTTCCCGATATATCCAGATGACCCTCCTAGCGATGCTATCCCAGACATTGTATTGGCAGCTGAACCACCGGAAGTTTGAATGGTTGGGCTCATATTGTTGTAGAGATCAACTGCGGTTTCCTCATCTACCAAAGCCATGGATTCTTTTATGAGTTTGAATTCTTCAAGGAATTCTTCTGACTCGTGGCTAATCACATCAACGATCGCGTTACCGATACCTAGTACATCAAAGGTTGGATCTATCGGTGTCTTACTTGGTTCCATTTTGGTTTATAATTTCTTTACGATGCCTGTTCTTCGGCATAAGCTAATGCGTCTTCCCATGAGGTCCCATCGGTAATCATCTTCTTATATTGCATGACATGGCGGGGTCTGTTGAATCCAAGGATTCCTACTAACTTTCCTCCGCGTCCATAGGCCGTGGCAAAACGCCTTTCTTCAATTGAGCCGGTCACTATTTTTATTTCATCTGTTGATCGGGTTCGCCCTGCAAGTTGAATTTTCCTATCAAATTGGTCCGTCCAAAACCAAGGGGTTGGAGTATAAGATTCTTTATGACTATTCCCAGCGAGTAGTCTTCGCGCAGCGAAGACGCCCTGTTCAACTGCGTTGTCCCAATGTTCAACTCTCATAAGTTCATTGAATAATTTATTTGGCCAGCGTGCGACGTCTCCTGCCGCGACTATCCCCGGAACAGCTTCGCAGGTGTCATCGCAAAGGACCCCGTTGTCGAGCGGAAGTCCGCTTCCTTCTAACCATTCAGTGTTGGGTCTTACCCCAATACCTATTATGACTAGATCAGCATCAATTTCTGTACCATCTTGGAGCACAACTGTCTCAACCCGTTGACCGCCTTTGAAGGATTCTACTGGGATTCCTGTGATGACTTTAACTCCATGGTCACGATGCACATCTGCGGTGACATTACCCATTTCTGGACCAAGAACTCTTTCAAATGGGACTTCAGCTGCTTCAATCATGGTCACATCAAGTCCCCGTTGTCTTGCTGTCGCAGCAACTTCAGCGCCGATAAATCCAGCACCAACAACTACAACTTTTTGTGGGTTCGCTTCAAATTCTGACCGGATAGCTAGAGCATCGTCAAGACCACGTAGTGTGTAGATCCCTTCTAGGTCACCAGCCATGCGAAGTGAGATACAACGAGCACCCGTTGCGATAACGAGTCCATCGAATGAAAGTGTGGTTCCTGAATCAAGCGTGAGAGTTTTTTCTTCTACATTAAGTTGGTTTGCTCTTTCTCCAAGGTGCCATTCAATGGAAAGTTCATCATTCTTAATTGGATCGGTAAGCGCTACTCTTTCGATATCCCAATCCCCTGAGAGGATTTGTTTAGACAAAGGGGGCCTGTCGTAGGGAAGGTGTGGTTCATCCCCAACGAGGTGGAGATTGCCTTCGAATCCTTCTCCTCGGAGGGTTTCAGCCGCTCGCAAACCCGCAAGCGACGCTCCAGCAACAACAATGTCTTTCAGTTGTCAGCCCTCAGCTATTGAAATTGCTTGTTTGGGGCAACGTTGGGCTGATTCCTCCACTTGTGCTCTTAAGTCTTCACCTGGTTCTTCAGCCAAAACATAGAGGAAGTCATCATCTCGAACTTCGAATACTTCTGGAGCTATTTGCATGCAAACAGCGTTGCTTTCGCATAGGTCGAAATCAACTTCAACACGGTAACCCATTTTTTTCCTCCATTGCGATCTTTTCCTCAGCATAGTGCATTAGAGGACGATGTTGCTCAATCTCCGACGACGATTTCGTTTGGTCGACAACTCATATTTTCAGATTTCCTGTCAATGATACGGTTATCGCCACTCATTATTCGAATAACTCCGCTCTGTTCTTGTACTGCATATAGCCAAAGGCTTAAGGCTTGACATAGTGACTCTGCCATATTTATTTCATTCTGATCTAATATTTCATTCTCATCCGGCAATAACGCCTCTACTCCGGAGATCTCTATGCCGTTAAATATGATTGAAATCTCAGCTTTTTCATTCCACGCCGCTCCGGAATAATTTGTTAAGAGAAAGTTTTCTAGATCTGACCGGAAAGCATCCTGCGTTGTGATGACTAGATCCTCCACAACTTTGGTACTGATGTCACAGTTTTGCGTATTAAAGGTTTGGAATAAGCTCTGAGCGTTTAAAGCTTCTGGGTCGAATGTCGCTGCAAATAACTGGTCCAGATCTGTGATCTCAGCAATATCTGCTGACGTATTTCGGATTTTTGTCACTGCTTTTCGGACTTCTGCTGGCGCGAAAGCTATTAGCAAATCTAGTTCCTCAATTGGCAAATTCGTATCTGGGATTCCACGGTCAAGATTATTTGAGATTAAGTTGCAGTAGGCACTTACGTCACCGTCGGAGTTCCCACTGCACGATGTAGTAGTGACCGAGAATAATATGACCACAATTGATAGTGTCAGTATTTTTCGTATTGTAAATTTTGTACTTTCAGCAGTCATTGTTGACCTTGCATTAATTATGCGGCTGGTTTGTCTTGCCCAACTACCCACATAGCGAAATACTGGGCTCCTCCGCCATACGCGTGACCCATTGCTTTTTTAGCCCCGGGCACCTGATGGTCTCCGGCCATCCCTCGAACTTGGAGGGCGGCTTCTGCGAAACGAATCATTCCGGAAGCTCCTATTGGATTGGATGAAAGGACACCACCTGAACAATTAACAGGGAGATCACCGCCTTCTATGTGTGTTACGCCTGACTCAACGAGTTTCCATCCATCGCCACGTTCGCAGAATCCGAGGCTTTCTAACCACATCGGTTCGTACCAGCTAAAGGGAACGTACATTTCAACGACATCTATTTCTTCTCTGGGGTTGGTGATCCCTGCTTGCTTCCAGAGGTCTGCAGCGCATTCCCTGCTAGCTAATGGATTGACTTCATCACGTCCTGGGAAGTTGTTTGCTTCACTTCGCATTGCTCCTGCATGGATCCAGGCTGGGTTCTCAGCTTTGTCAGCTTCTTCTTCATTAACGATAACCATTGCCGCTGCTCCGTCTGATGAGGGGCACGTTTCTGAATATCGAATTGGTTCCCAAAGCATAGGAGATTCCACAACTTGATCAAAAGTTAGATCAGGTTGGTGTAAATGCGCATACGGATTCAAAAGAGCGTGTTGCCGGTCTTTAAATGCCACCATGCACCCGATAAGTTCTGGGGCTTGCGTCACTTCCATGTATTGCCTAATAATTGGTGAGAAATACCCTCCAGCGCCTGCATTAATTGAAACTTGAAAGGGTTGCTTCAAACTCAATGCCCACATCGCATTGGATTCACTCTGTTTTTCCCAAGCAACCGTCAGCACTCTTTCATGCACGCCTGAATGCACCAGCGATGCTGCTACAAGAGCTGTTGATCCGCCTACTGATCCGGCGGTGTGAACTCGTAGCATTGGTTTCCCAACACATCCAAGTGCTTCAGACAAGAATATTTCTGGCATCATGACACCTTCAAAGAAATCAGGTGCTTTCCCCATCACGACTGCATCTATATCATCCCATTGCATCCCTGCATCTTCTAAGGCACGTTGAGCGGCCTCTCGTACTAGTCCCGGCATTGAGACATCGCCTCGAGTAGCTGAGAATTTTGTCATTCCTACTCCAACAACTGCTGCTAGTTCTCCTCCGGTTCCCATTAGGTGTCCTCTCCAGAAAGTACACAGATTAGATTCTGTTGCAGTAGTGGTCCTGCTGTCGCGTGGGCTAGTGCCCTGTTAGCGTCGCCTTCCCAAATTGCTCTAGCTGCTTCCGCTATTCGTAACAAACCTGATGCCATAAGTGTGTCCGCTTTAATCGGATACGACCGTTGGCTATGGTTCGGAGTTTCAGGAAGTCCCATTTCTTTTCTAAGCAAAAGGTCGTGAATTGTGTATGCGGCGTGAAGTTCTGCGACGTCTATCGGACCGTCATGCACTCCTGCTTTTTCAGCTGCGATTCGTGCTGAAGGCACAGCGGTAAAGTCACGGACTCCAAAGTGATGTGCATCGATTCTGTGGTCTATTCCTGTGATCCAAGCGGGTTTCTCACATAGTCCTTCAGCTTTGCCCTCAGCTGCGAGGATCATGGCCACTCCACCATCTGCGTATGTGGGGCAATCAGCTTTCCGGAGTGGATCGGAAAGCATAGGCTGCGAAAAGTACTCTTCTCGGCTTTCAACAGTTCCAGCCCGTACTGCACAATCTGCTAATTGGTCAACAGTTATTATTCCTTGTTCTAACAGTGTGCGGGCTTGAAGTCCTGCGACTGCATGAGCACCCGGCCATAGTGGCGCTACATAATATGGGTCAAGTTGGGTAGAGAGAACATCCTGCAACGAGCCCGGTGAGGGTTTTCCATAAGAATAGACAAGTGCCGTATCTATTATTCCCATTTGGAATTTGACCCATGTTTCGTAGAACGCCCATGCCCCATCCATCTCTACGTGGCTTTCGGAAATTGGAGGCACAGGTCCTACTGCATCCAATGTCATTACAAAAGAAAAGGCCTGCCCGGCAAGGAAGTCAGAGCTTCCGGAGCATGTAAAGCCTATCTCAGTTTGATCTAACTCTGTTTTGGCTTTCACTTCAGAAATTAAGGGAATCATCATTTCTACTTCTGTGTCAAGCATTTTTTCTTCTTGGCGGCTTGCGGCTGCAACGATTGCGACTTTACGCATTGGTTTCGCCTTGCTTTCGTGCATGCCATCCTCGTACACCGGCTTCGGCGAAGGGGATGTCAGGCCCTCCGGAGGGTTTCCAATAGAGAATATTCTCAGCGGTCATTCCTATTTCTTCATCAGGTTTCCAAACTGCTTCAACTCTCATACCAATGCGGCATTCTTCTGGAGGGCATTCCGCTACTAGATTGAGGAAACCAACATCTGCTCCGTCAAGGAAAATCCATGCAGATATGTATGGAAGGTCTAGGTCCCTACCAGGAATTGGAACATTTGTGACACAGTATGACCCAATATGTCCGGTGTGCGGCATTTCGACGAACTCTTCGCATAGCGCTCCGTGCCTTGGGTCAGCCCCACGAGGTGGAACAAGGATCGCTCCATCAATTGGGGAAACATTGCCAAGTATTTTTTTGTTTCCGAACTCGCGAAGATACGTTTGTGCAGCGACACCTGGCGTAAACGTATATTCCATACGTATTGGTGTCCTGACTGATTGGACTGGTTCTACCCCATCGAGGGAGGAAGGTACATTTACATCAGTCATTTTTGTCCTCTACGGGTAAGAAACCTTCAATATCTTTTATGTGACCTTCTGTTTCTTCACGCCATTTAATGCGCACGCGAGTACCGGTATTCAATGTTTCAGGGCTATCAACAAGAACTGCATGTAGGAGGGGTGTGTCTGCTCCATCAAGTTTGATCATCGCCAGCGCATGCGGTCTGTCCCATGGCGATTGATCCCGTGGTTCTTGAACCCATGTCCAGGTGATAACCTCGCCGGTCTGTTCAACTTCAACCATCTCAGTCAACGCTTCCGAAGTTGCAGGATCATATTCTGTTGGCGGGACAAGAACGCTTCCATCTTTTCTCTTAATTCCAAGCACTATTCTTTCCCGTAATCCAGTTAGGAATGCTCCTATGACCGGTCCTGTTGTCCGGGTAAAGGGATATTCAAGGACTAGGGGTGCGCTTAGGCGTTTGTCTGACTCCACTGTATTTCCTTAGAGACCTTTTCCTTAGAACTCAATAACTTGACGGATAACTTCACCTTTTCGCACCGCCTCTAATGCGGGATTAATCTCATCGATCTTTATTCGACGAGTAATCATGCCTTCTAAATCCAATTTGCCTTGTTTGTAGAGTCTTAACAGTTTGTGGAAGTCGCTTCTGACATCAGTCCCGCCATAATAGGAGCCGACCAAGGTTTTTTCCATGAAGAACAGTTCAAATGCGCTGAATTGGACCATTTCTTCCGCTCGTCCCACTCCGACAATGCATGCGGTTCCACCGCGGCGGACCGCATCATAGGACGCACGCATCGTTAAAGGGTTTCCTATGCATTCCAGAGCGTAATCAAATCCGTCGCCGCCAGTGATTTCTAATTTTGCCCCGTCAACGTCTTCGGGTTTAACTGCATGGGTAGCACCAAATCTTCGAGCGTCATCAAGTTTGTCATCATTAAGGTCAACGGCGACAATCTCGGCGGCACCGGCGATACGTGCGCCTTGTATGGCTGCTACTCCTACTCCGCCAGCTCCATAGACAATAACTGAAGATCCTGGTGTTACTTTCGCAGTGTTAAGTGCTGCTCCTGCTCCTGTCATTACACCACAGCCAATCAGTGAGGCAATATCCAGTGGGATATCTGGGTCAATTTTTACAACTGCCTGTTTAGGTAGGAGGGTTTTCTCAGCAAATGTGCCTGCCCCAGCCATAGCATGGACGTCTTCATTGCCTTCTCGGAAATGTGGAATCATCATTGACCCGAATTGAACCGTCATGCAAAGGTTAGGACTTGTGTGATCCACACAGAATCTGCATCCACCGCAGGGTGGTGACCAGACGACTATGACGTGATCTCCAACAGCGACTTCAGTGACGTTTTCGCCAACTTCTTCAACGATTCCTGCTCCTTCGTGTCCGAGGACAGCTGGTGCGGGTTGAGGAATGGTTCCGTTCATTGCTGAAACATCTGAGTGGCAGACTCCAGTGTGTGTAATCTTGACTATTACGTCATCTGGGCCTGGGTCGTTTACTTCAATAGTGTCGGTGACATCTAGGTCTTGATCACCGATGTTGCGCAGTACTGCTGCCAGCATTGTGGGGCTCCCATCTATTTAGCTTCATTATGAAAATAGGCTGCTTATCGGCAATTGTAAAACTGTCAGCCAATATCTGAATGGTTAGTTGAGTAGTGGACTTAGGATAAATAGATGGATCAGATTCACCAACTGGAGAAGAGGACGGGAAGACTCCTTTGGAGAGGGTTCACCAAAGCCTGCCCTCTCTGCGGAAATAGGAAGTTGTTTCGTCGATGGATTCACATGATTGATCGTTGCCCAAAGTGCGGGCTCCGGTTTGAAAGAATCGAAGGGCATTGGATTGGCGCTGTTGGAATGAACACAATTTTTGCTTTTGTTGTTCTTTTTTTCGGGTTAGCTACTTTTTTTCTTATTACGTATCCGGATATTCCCATGGGTTCTTGGATTTTTGTTTTTGCAGGCGCCTATGGTTTCGTTCCATTGATTTTTTATCCGAATTCTAAAACGTTATGGACTGCTATAGATATTTTGATGCGCCCGATTGTTGAGGAAGATTTCTCAGATGAGGTAATTCCTGAATAATGGGTCGTTGATGGGCTCGTGCATAGTGGTAGCGTTGGCAAAATGGTATTGGTTGATGTTCTTCTTGGTTCTGATCTTGAGTCAGCGGGTTCCTACGCTGCGGATCTGAACGATGCTGGTGCAGATGGCCTCTTCACGTATGAGGGCAAGTCCGATGTTTTTTTTCCTTTAGTGCGTGCCGGTGAAATCACGGATTGCATGCTTTACACAAATGTAGCTATCGCTATCCCTAGGAGTCCGATGCATCTTGCGTATCAGGCGTGGGACCTTCAGCGGTTGTCAAAGGGACGGTTTGCTTTAGGGTTGGGTTCTCAGATTCGACCCCATATTGAAAATCGTTATGGAAGTATTTGGGAAAGCCCTCTTGGGCAAATGGAAGAAATTATCCGCGCTACAAAAGCTATTTTTTCTAGTTGGCAGGATAAGACTGCTTTGAATTTTTCTGGGAAATGGACACGTCACACTTTGAGTTCACCAATGCTGACGCCTGAACCGTTGCCTTTCGGACCGCCCCCAGTGTGGCTAGCTGCGTTAGGACCAAAAATGACTACGCTTGCTGGCACTGTAGCGGATGGTCTTCTTGTCCATCCTTTTACTTCGCAAGCACATCTTGAGTCACATACTCTTCCTAACTTGCATGCTGGTTTGAAAAAACGCACAGACAGTGCTGAAGATTTTGTTACGACTATTGGCGCTATTGTCGGCATCCATGATGACACGGAAGATGGTATTAAACGCACTGATGGGGTTGTTCGAGGATTGCTTGGATTTTATGGTTCGACACCTGCGTATCGGCCCGTTCTTGAAACTCACGGTTGGGGGGATTTACAACCAGAACTTCGCCGTTTAACCAAAGAGGGGCGTTGGGATCAATTGGGATCTGTTTTCAGTGATGAACAAGTAGGGACATTATCCTGCGTTGGGACAGCGGAAAAAGTTGGGGTAGAACTTAAAACACGGTTTGGCGGAATCGCTGATCGGTTAGCGTTATCTATCCCTCAGGGAATAAGTATGGCTGATTTATCTATTCTGGTAGAAACAGTAAAGCACTAGCGTTCAAAGGCACTGTCTTTGAACTGGTCTTTGAGGACGTTCTTCGTGATTTTTCCGGATGGGTTTCGAGGAATGATGTCAATTAGTTCTAGTTGTTCAGGGATGGCGTTTCTTCTCAATCCTGCTTCATTTAAGTAGGTTTTCATCTCTTCTATCGTGAGAGGTTCAGTCCCTTCGTTTGTAGATACGACGGCGCAAGCTCGCTCGCCAGTCACTTCATCGGAAAGACCGATTACTGCTACGTCCTGTACGGATGGGTGTTGAAAAAGGAGGTCTTCTACTTCTTTGGCTGAGATGTTTTCGCCATGGCGAATAATGACGTCTTTTAATCGTCCAGATATGACAACGTATCCGTCGTTATCAATGACTCCTAGGTCTCCAGTTCGAAAATACCCATTTCCGTCAAAAGCGTCTGCATCAAGTTCTGAGTCAAGGTAGCCGAGCATTAATTGTGGGGCTTTGGCTCTAAGTTCGCCTTCTTCACCGGCTCGTGCTAGTTGGCCGTCAGATTTTATAGCGATCAGTTCCACTCCAGGCATTGCCTTTCCTTCGGTGGTGGATAGTTTCTCGTCTGGGTCGGTGCTAGCTCCCATTGTTAATATTGGTGCTTCAGTGAGGCCCCATCCGGAAACAATGCCGGACCCGCCTAGTTCTGACTTAACTTCTCCATGCAAGAGTGGGGGCTTGGGGGCACCACCACCGGGGAAATTTTTCACATTTGCAAAAAGATTTTGTTCGGGTTGTTTCCGTTGCGCAGCGAGGTATGCCATGTGGAATGGGGTGCCAGCGCCGGGGTGTGTGCAGTTCTCTCGGGATAAGAATTCGGTTGTTGTGACAGGGTCAAATGCGGCATCGCAGAGCAGTGTTGCTCCTGTTTGCAGGGCAGTGAATAGCCAGGTGAGTCCGCCGATATGTGGAAATGGGAATACGAGTGCTGGTCTGTCACCTAATTGGACGTCAAGTCGTTCACCCATACTGTCGCCGATTGCTGCAATTGAGGTATCGGTGTGTTTGGCCCCTTTAGGGTCGGCGGTTGTTCCCGAGGTGTAACACAACCAACGGAGTTCATTGTCTGCTGGTGCGGTGTATGAAGGGAGGTCGGCAATGTCACCTTTAGGAAAGTTATTTGGTGATACAGGAATATGAGTTAATCCTTCAACGGTGATTTCAATTTTGTCGCCCATCTCTCCAAAGTCAAAACCTCTGAATTCACCTGGAGTGATCAATATTTTTGCATTGGCTTGCCTAACACAAAAACTAACTTCGCGTTCTCGATAAATAGCGATAATTGGGTTTTGGATTGCACCCAACCGGCTTAACGCCGCTGCTAGGACGACTGTTTCATTCCAAGTAGGGAGTTCCCACGCGACGACATCTCCGTTCTGCAATCCGAGTGCATGGAATCCGGCAGCCATTTCTTCAGCTGCGTGATGGTATTCAGCGAAGGTCATTCTGCGGCCTTGTTCGTCCACAAGCATTTCAACATCTGGGGAGGTCTCTGAGCGTTTGACGACTAGGTCCCAGAGATTCGTTTCAACCAATTTCATCTTCGCTCCTTCCGATATTCTCTAGTTTGCTAGATGAATCACGTGATGGCTAGCTGACAATTTCAATATGGGCCTGAAGGTGGGTTTCTTCTTCATTAACCCAATCTTTTGTTTTGGCGTAGTCAACCATGTTCAAGAATCCTTTTTTCCACTCTTGTGCTACTTGTTCACCGACATTGTCAAGAATCCAGTTGATAGGAACCCAAACATGCTGATTATCCGCAACGTAGGCACCGTTGCCTATAGCGGTTGCGGCTTTTGCTGCGTTCCCGTCGATTGCTCTGATTTCAAAAGCTGTTAAGGTCTCTGCCTCATGAATGTTAGCTACGTTTTTGTCTGCGTTGATTTTGATGAACACGACTTGAGTCTATCGTTTAGGAAATGCCAAAGAACGTCTCCTCCACTAGTCTTCGGATATGACAATGCAGCACACAATTTTAACAGATCAACTTGAATTCCCGGAAGGGCCCGTGGTTATGGATGATGGAAGTATTATTGTCGTTGAGATCGCTGGGCCTCGGTTAACACGTGTGAATACGGATGGCTCGATTGAGGTAATAGCTGAGTGGGATGACCTGGGTTCAGCAGGGCCTAATGGTGCGGCGGTAGGGCCCGACGGGCATATGTATGTCTGCAATAATGGTGGGTTTATTTGGTCTGATGTAAAAGGAATGCGTTGGCCGCTTGATCCAGTTACAGGAGCGAATCAGGCTTCAAATTACGTTACGGGTTCCATAGACCGTGTGAATATTGAAACAGGTGAGATAACACCGGTGTATCAGGATTTTGAGGGTGACCATCTTTGTGGCCCTAACGATATTGTGTTTGATGATGCGGGTGGTTTCTGGTTTACCGACCTTGGGAAACAGCGCCGTCGGGAAATAGATAAAGGGGCCGTGTATTACGCGCAGTCAGATGGCTCCTCAATATCTCGAGTCATTGATAATCTGGACCACCCCAATGGTTGCGGTATATCACCTGATGGGAGCACTCTTTACGTAGCTCAAACAACTACTGGTAGGTTGTGGGCGTTTGATATTGAACAACCGGGTGTCTTGAAGAGCCCAAAGGGAGTCTGTATCGCGAACACACTTGCATCACTTGACTCAATGGCTGTAGAAGCCGACGGGACTGTTGTCGTAGCCGCTCTTCGGGATGGATTACTGGTCGCTCGACCTGATGGTTCACACGAATTCCTAGAGATTGATGGTCCTCTAATCACCAACGTAGCTTTCAGTCGCGAAGGCAAGAATCTCGCTTATGTTACGGAGTCTGCTTTGGGTTCTCTGTTAGTGATTGATTGGCCAAGAGCAGGTCTTGAATTGGCTTATTCTCATTAGGCGTTTAATGACCCTCTGACAGATGTTCGCCCAGTGAACGCGATAAAACGGTCCACGGCGTCATCCGAGTTTGTTTCTACAGCGGGGTTGAAGCGTCCAGGTCCCCGCATGACTTCTTCGCGAGAGGTCATCAGGTTATGGGCTTCTTCTGCCATCACCTGCGGTATCCCATGGTCAAGACCACTTGCATCTGTAATATCCCATGTGTGCGTGAGTGTATCTATCCAGATAATTCCAAGAAAGTCATCAACGGTCATTTCGCCAAATGGTGTCTGGATGGGTTTCGCAAGGCTTTGTTGATCCCATCGGCTGATGGACCATTCTGCGTGTTTCTGAGCGAGGGTTAGCGGGTCAATACCTGTACTGTCGTTCGTGGTTTCTCCATCGATATTGTCGACCATATTCATTACCAATGTGGCATGTTCTACTGCATCAGCGACACACCAATCTTCACAGCAGGTTTGCGCATCAGCAGTTGATCCTGCCGAAGCAGCAGCAAAAAGGCTAGTTGCGTATGCATATCGGGCAGCGTTGTAGCTTGCTGTAATCTCAAGGGTCTGAATGGGTATGTACGAAGATTGTGAGTTCATTATTTTCCTTTGGTTAGTTTCCGACTGCGGCCTTAGCTTTCATCGCTATATGTTTCCCGAGTTCTGCTAGATGAGCTGATCCACCACCCAACATATTTTCCAGTTGTTTCACCCATAGGAAGTAGCGGTGTACAGGATAGTCAACGTCGGCTCCCATTCCACCATGGAGATGTTGCACATCGTGAACTACTTTTTGGCCCACCTCAGCTGACCACCATTTCGCAGATCTAACCTCTTCCGAAGCAGGGTAACCCGCATCCAATCGCCAAGCTGCCTGCCAGAGAACGAGTCGCATTGCATCAGTTCCGATATAACAATCCGCTGCTCGTTGGGTAACTGCTTGATTGTGGGATAGTGGACGGCCGAACTGTTCACGTTCACTCGTGTATTCGGCCATCATTTCTGTTGCTTTTGCACAACAGCCAACTGCGACAGCTGCAATCGCTGTGTGTACTCGTTCAAGGATCCAGATAATGGAGAGATTACCTTGCCCTACTTCGCCAAGAAGTTCTGCCCCTACTTGATTTAGGTCCAATTGGGCATGGAGTTCACGGTTCGTTGTTGGGCTATTGGTGATAGTTATGCCTTCAGATGTCAGAGGAATCAGGAATAGCGAAACTTCTTCTTCTCCTGTGCGAGCGGTTGCAATCACGTAATCTGCGTTATTTGCTGCCGGCACCGCGGGTTTCGAACCAGTAAGTAACCATTCATTATCTAGTAGCTCAGCAGTTAAAGATGTTTGGAGAGGGTTGTTAATCCCCCATTCCTGATAAGCGCCTGTCAAAATGCAGTCACCAGCAATTACCTTTGGGAGGATTCGGGTTTTCTGTTCTGGGGATCCGAATTCAGCAACTGGTAAGGCGCCCATAGCCAATGTTGGTAGTAACGGGATAGGAGCGACTGAGCGTCCATGTTGTTCTAACAGTATGCATAGTTCAAAGAGACCAAATCCAAGACCACCTTGATCATCAGGGATAGCGATGCCGAGAAGGTTGGCATTAGCGAGTTCTTTCCAGAGATTCGCGTCGAACCTATCTTCGGTGCTTTCAATCTCCTCAACCCGATCAAAGGACGAAGATCCTTCAAAGATTTGGGAACTTAACTGTTCTAGAGCGAGTTGCTCTTCCGTAAGATCAAAGTTCATGGGTTATCGTTTCCCACGGCTCATTCCTAAGCCCATCCATGCAACGATTTCTCGTTGGATTTCATTTACCCCTCCACCGAATGTGTTGATCTGAGCAGAACGTCCTGCAGCTTCAAGCTCTCCTCGTAGAATCGCTCCGGGTGTTCCTCCACGTAAATGCCCAGTTGCTCCGATAATCCCCAGGAGGAGATGGTATACATCGGCGACACTTTCTGTTCCATAGACTTTTGCCGTTGATGCGTGGTATGGCTGAAGAGCACCGGCTTCAACTGCGGTTGTCATTCTCCAATTCATAAGGTTTAAGGCATCGAGTTTCGCTTTACATTTCGCCAAATCCATTTGAACCCAGGGAATATCAATAACAGAACCGCCATCACCTGTTTCTGTAGTCGCGGCCCATTCAACAACGTCATCGAAAAGTCTGAAAGAGAGGACGCTGACTGCAGCAAGCCCTACACGTTCATGGTTCAGTTGGCTTGCTATTAATCCCCAACCACCATGCAGGTCGCCGACAAGGTTACTGTATGGAACTCTGACTTCGTCATAGTAGGTGGCTGTGGTTGTAGCCTGTCCGACGGTCACGATAGGAGTGAAACTGAACCCAGGGTTATCAGTGGGTACAATGATGATTGAAATCCCTTTATGTTTTTTAGCTTCATGGTCTGTTCGGCATGCTAGCCAGACATAATCAGCTTCATTTGCCCCGCTTGTCCACATCTTCTGACCATTAATAATCCATTCTTCTCCATCTTTGTCCGCTCTCGTTGTTAGCGACAGAAGGTCCGTTCCTGCGCTTGCTTCGCTGTATCCGATTGCAAAAGTAATTTCTCCAGAGAGAATCTTTGGAAGAAAAAAGGTTTTATGCTCGTCGCTTCCCATTTCCATAAGCGTCGGACCGACAGTATTGAGCGTCACGAAAGGCATTGGGGCGTTTGCCCGAACCGATTCATCGTAGAAAATGAATTGGTCAGTGGGGGGTCGTCCTTGGCCACCGTATTCCTTGGGCCAACCGATACCTAGCATGCCGTCACTGCCCATCTTTCGGAAAAGTTCTCGGCGGACTGGCGATGTCTCGTGCGCTCCTCTTAGGGCATCCCTAACCTCATCGGTCATAAGGTCTGCGAAGTACTCTCGTGCCTCTTTTCGAAAAGCTTGTTGATCTGGGGTTTCTTGTAATAACACTTTCCCGCTCCGTGGTATATCTATGGTTCTAGAATAGCTAGCAAAGCTCGGTATGTAAGAATCTTACGTATATAAACGGAGCATATACACAGCGGTTTTAAATTTTTAAATGTTATAGAGCTTCTTCGCCCTCTTCGCCAGTTCGGATTCGCACGAGTCTTTCAACGTTTGATACCCAAATTTTTCCGTCGCCGATTTTCCCTGTTCGAGCTGCTCCAAGGACCGCATCTACGGCTTTGTCGGCATCCCCATCAGAGACGACGATTTCTAGGCGGGATTTAGGGGTAAAGGCGACTTTGTATTCTGTCCCTCTATATGTTTCGGTATGTCCGCCTTGCCTACCAAACCCTTGAGCTTCAGTGACAGTCATTCCTTGCACACCTAAAAGCGATAAGGCTTCTTTAACCTCTTCTACCTGGTGTGGTTTGATAACAGCTGTAATTAATTTC
>Ga0066836_10000596_pt1 | contig 17690 bp, 10 predicted proteins | sample ETNtaG_18_FD_71568 | JGI IMG/M metagenome (GOLD analysis project Ga0066836, IMG submission 71568) | Marine microbial and viral communities from oxygen minimum zone, Eastern Pacific Ocean - ETNP201302SV91 | ecosystem: Environmental > Aquatic > Marine > Oceanic | place: Pacific Ocean: Eastern... | reverse complement strand
CGAGCGTTTGACCGCGATGATTCAATCTGTAGAACTCACGAACCGAATCTCGTGCCTCAGCTTCATAGTCTCGAAACTGTTCCTCAGTTTTTTCTGGATTGGTACCCACCAGTGATTCTTTTTCAGCTGGCTTAGGATAACGCTCCTTAACGAAGTCATCCCATTCCTCGAGATCACCGAGGGGATTTTGTGGATCTTTTGGTTTGCTGGGTATTGTCATTTTTCCGTCAAAGCAAACTTGGCCAAGTCATCAGTCCAAATCAACTCTCAATATAACAAAAATTGTTTAAATTTAATCGGCTAATATTATTCTAAAATATTTCTGATTAGAACTAAGATCATTAATCCGGATTACTTCATTTAACCCCTTTCCGGTAAGCGTCCTAACAACAACCCAATTCGGTTCAGTTAAAGATTTAGTTGATTCTATTTTATAAACTCTCCCTCTTACTGTGCTTAAATTTAAATTTAAGAATCCATTTGATTTATCAATCGAAGTAAATTGAGGAGGAGGGGCTAAGAGTTTAACGCTTAGCAATAAATTACCGCTTGTCTGATTACCAAATGAATTCCCAACTTTAACACTATATTTTCCAGATTGGCCCTCCTTAACATTTGTGAAATCTATTGTGCTATCATTTTCACCAACCAGTACAATACCATTTAACATCCATTGATAAGTTAATGGAGGAGTCCCAGAAGCATTAACATTAAATGATGCATTTTCTTTTTCATAAATCGTAATGAATTGGGGTTGAATACTATTAATTTCCGGAGGCACGCCAGAAGCCTCTATGACAATCGACAAGTTTTTATATACAGTTCCATAACCCGGCTTGGATGCTGTCAACTTCACACTCGTTACCCCTGGAGATGTTGGTTTTCCAGTAATGTAACTTTTTAGACTTCCTGTGCCCATCTTCAAACCAGAAGGCAAAGGTGATGCCATAAAAATTTTCGCAGTTTTAGGAGCTGTAGTAATTCGATAAACAAAGTTTTCTCCTACTTTACCTGTAGCTTTTGACGAACTTGTTATCTCTGTTGAAGCTCCTGATACTGAGTCATACCCACCCATTAAAGCTGCTGATGTAACAGTGAATTTGGATACATAAGCAAAACTTGGCGTAATGTATTTAATTAAATTTACCAGTGGCTTGGTTATTGGCGCTATATAAAGCGCCAAAGTCATCACCAACATAGAAGACTTAATTCTAAATGTTATATACCTAAGCTTATTCATTCTTAATATTTAATTACAACCACAACCCCCACCACCAATTGACATCCCTCCAGATGCAGCTTCTCTGGAAAACCACATATGCTCAGCAAGCATATTTTCAAGAGGGTCTCGATCAGATCGCATAGTATAATCTGCTAATATATCTCTTTCCCAAGGTTTGACTGTAGAACAACCTGAAAGCATGAAAGCATTAATAGTTAAGCTAAATAATATTAATTTTTTTATCATTTCTTGTTATTTTTTTGCGATATTAACTTATCGAGTGATCTAATATAATTTTTCTTTGTTGTTTTTTTATTAAAACCAGCATGAACAGATTTAATAATCCCATTTGGATCAACTATGAATGAGGTAGGTAAAGTTTTAATATCAATTTTAGACACTAAACCTTTGGACTTATCATGAAGCACTAAAAAATCACAATTATTCTTCTTAAGAAATCTGCTCATTAATTTTTTATCTCTATCGACATTTATACCAACAACCAAAACCCCTTTTTTTGAATATTCTTTTTGAATTTGATTGAGCACTGGAAATGCATCTTTACATGGCCCACACCAAGATGCCCAGAAGTCTATTAACAAGATTTTCCCTTTAAGATTATAATCTAAATCAGATTCTAGATTATATTTTTTAAGATCAGGAAATTTAGTGCTGATTTCATTCTGACAAACTCCTAAAGAGTAAAACATTAATATGATATTAGTTAAAAATATCCGAAGAATGTTTTTATGATACAACATATTCATCAAACTTACTCGTTTTTGAACGATACTTTTCAGTCGTTATACAACCTTCTGCCCGATAATAACTTTCAATAAGCTTTAATCCGTTTTCAACGCCCAATATAAATGCTGTCGTTGAAAGAATACCAGCCATAACACAACTTGGAGAAATCACAGTGACAGACCTAGATCCATGACTAACTGGATATCCGCTCCGAATATCAATAATATGACTGTATCTAATACCGTCCAATATAAAGCACCTTAAATAATCGCCGGAACTTGCAACTGAAAAATTGTTAACGGCAACACCGGCCCAACAACTTCCAGGGTTATAGGCATCATCTAATCCTATATGCCAAGCCGGCTTACCAGATGGAGCTCCTAACGCAAAAACATCCTGACCGAAATCTATCATTAAGTCCTTAATACCATGTTGAGTCACAGCAATTTGAACTAATTGATCAACTGCATATTCTTTCCCGATCCCTCCCAAATCTATTTCCATTCCTTTTTCTGATAGAAAAAATGAACCAGGTCTACGCTCAACTTTTTTCCAATTTACCTTTTTTTTTGCTGAATCAATAGAGCATTTATCAGGTATAATTGGATTTTTAGATTTCCAATTCCACAAATTTATTAACGGCAAGGCTGTTGGATCAAAAACACCTTTGGTAAAGAAGTACATTTCATCACAAACAGTAAAAAGCTTTTCGTCGTCATCATTTATTTCTACAGGAGAAATACCAGCATTGGAATTAATTAAACCTATAAGACTGTCACTTAAATATCTAGAATAACGCGATTCGTAATCAACAATCCAAGCTAATATGTTATTAAAAAAATGTTTGGATTCTTTGCTAGAACTAGATTTAAACTTTACGGCGCAATTTGTGCCTAATGCCTGAAAATTAACTTCATATAAATCATTAATAAAATTTAGTTTTGCTGATAATCTAATTCTTTCTTCAACAATTTTATTTTTTTTTATAACCATATCCTAAAACCACCAGTTATGATGTTTGCATTAGCATATGCACTTGGGAAAGTCTTGTTATCTCTACCTTCCATCTCATATTTTTTAAATGATAAGTCCAATTTAAAATTATCGGTTAAAACATAGTTAAATTTGACCCCATAGGTATAGGAGTCAAATTCTGACAAACGAAAATCCGCAGAATAATTACTAGGAGTTAATGCTGGATGCTGAGTTGGGCTTCCCTCATCAAATCTAGGTTTATAAAAATCCGCAGAAGACTGACGATAAAACCTAAAACTTGGAGAAATTATTAATTTATCTCCAAGTTTTTGCCTTAAAGTTAGAGATAGTGTATCGGAATTAATTCCAAAATCATCGTGATAATATCTGTATGTCCCCTCAATGCTTGCATTTAATTTCTCAATATAGTGAGTAAGTGAAAATAAACCAACTTGGCGAAATTTATCTCGAGGTCGATTCTCTGGAAAAAGCACATATTGATCCCCATCTTTATATTCAAATAAATCAATAATTTCATTTAAACTCAAAAACTCACTTAGTGATTTTATTTCTTCATTGCTAGGGGAATAATGATCATCAAATAGAACACCTTTATATGGGTCATCTAAATAACCGGATGAATATCCAAGAGTAAGATTGGCTGTAAATACAGTTTTTGGATTAAGTAACTGATTCAAACCTATAATTAACTGAGAGTTATCTTTATTTTTTTTCTCAATAATATTCATGCCATAATTAGGAACAATTTTGTCAATATCATGACTTACCCCTAAAGTAAGCGTTGTGTTTTTATCATTAAAATCTATTGAGTCTATCATTGATAAACCAAATGATTTGTAATCAGACTCACTGCTGTAAGCTAATTGAGGCGATAATTTATGATTATTAATTTGATAATCCGCAGCTATTAAACCTGCTCGTCTAATGTCTTTGATTTCAGTTGTTGCAACCTTACTTTCATTCGGAAGGGGAGGAGCCCCAGTAGGAGTGGCACCTGAAACACCATCATACACATATGCTCCTTTTACAGTTAATTTAGGTATTAAATCACGCTCAAATAAAAAGGAAGTAGTTCTAATATTAATACGTCCATTTTCCTCACTATAATCTTCATGTTTGAAATCAGCCCTATCCTCAGCTTTGATTCTGTAAATGGGAGTAGTACAGAGGAGAATGATTAACTGAATTAATATGATATATTTTCTTATTTTATATATCAAATCTAGTAATAATTAATTAGTTAAAACTTAAATTTAAGGAGTATAGATTTTTTGTTTTACACGATAGAAACGTTCGCTAAACCACAAACGCTCTGCGTATAAGACAGCGCCATCTGTTTCTGAGATCAATTCCTTAACTGGAATCCAATTTAATAAATCTTTGGAAGACTCAAGAACATATTGTTCTCCCGGAACTGTTGGCCAATTCAGTTTAACAATTGCTGGCCAAAACTGACTTTCAATATCCAGCTGAATAGTCTGTGAAGAAATCAAGTTACCCTGATCTGTAGCTAAAGTTGTGTTTACTGTGAATTCACCCGTATTGGACTCACGATTGCGCACCAAAACTAGCCAATCCCCATCGATGTTGGAAATAAAGTCGCCTTCACGCAATACTATCTGCTCTGATATTTGGCCCAAGTTAATACTGTTCCTCATATATCTACCATTAGAACTTACCAATTCAACATCTGCATCGACAGTTAGATCCGTTAACTCAAGTAGCGCCGACGATGTTCCAGGAGGAATATTCCAAACAAAGCTAGTGGATCCACCACCGGCGACACTAGCCAATCTGCTACCTTGAGATTCAGTCAAACGTTCAGTCGAAGAAATATCCGGAGAATCTTGGTCCCCACAGTTACCATCCCATTTGGCCATAATATCATAAACCGCTCGCTCGATTACATTAGTATCAGTCTTCTGCACTGACAAATAAAGCAACTCACCAGGCCGTATTGGCAAATGACCACTGTCATCCAACGTCAACTCGGCGAAATAGGAGTCGTCCATATCAACACGCACATAATCATCAGATGAAGTATCACCACTCGGAAAACCACCGTAACTGGCAAAGAGAGAAACTTTAGCATTCTTGGACTTTTTGATCGACGAAAGCTCAATCGTCAGCTTTTTGGAATCATCACATGTTTCGACAGTCCAATAATTAATCTCATCCTCAGCAATTCTACCACGCTCCTTCTTTCCGTTTTCCAAAGAGTCCGCCGTATCGTCACGCGTGTATTTTCGACCCTTGTCATCGGTCACTCTAGTATCTTCTGATTGACTGCCAATAATCTTAATATACCAACTAACCAACGTAGGATCGATCTCTTCACTTGCAACTGAATCGTCATCTGGACCAACACGATGATCCCGCACTTCCAGCACCCATTCACCCATAGCGCGTTCCCCTCGCAGCACATCTAATGACTCCTCTGCTAAATTGTGCGGACCTGGGCCAATTAGCTCAACAGTATCCAAATTCACAAGCGCACCTTTTGCGCGAATTGTAAATGGAGTGAAAGATCGAGCTGCAATAAATTTAATACTATTAGTGACCCACTGGGTGCTTTTAGGTATCGAATCCGTTACAGTAATTGCGCCCTCAAGACTGTTGGTAATTACTCCGCCTAAAACATACTCTCCATCACTACCATCTGAACGAGTAACAAAACTCAAACGATATTCCTGACCAACTGCTGTAGGCAAATCACGCAGAATGGCTGCACCCGACTTAACAGTATCAAACTGCGAAAAAGGCTCAAGAACAGCAAAGAAATCACCACTATGGGATTGATTAGACTTTGTAATATTAAACCATTCATTGGTAACCGTCCAACCATCAACCTGCTCATCAGCCATATAACTGCCAACCTGAGCTCCCTCGAATCCACTAAATACTACCTGATCTTCTTCTATTGCATACGGAGCGTTGCCGAATTTTATTTTCTCTTGGGCAAGATTTTCTAATTCAGAAAAAATTGCATAAAGCGTAGCAGGCTTAACAGCCTCAACCAAAACAGTATCTAGCAACACCGCATATTCATCTGATCCAAATGACTCAAATTCAATTTTAGTATCTGTATCAGTTGCAATAAACTCAACCACTTGCTTTTTCCAAGCTACCGTATTGTCTTGGTTCTCTGCTGAAGCTTTTACCGTCAGGTTGGCAACCGAACCAACTTTAACTCGCATTTGAACTGATTCATCTGAATCAGGATTTTTAGCATAAGCAAAACTAAGACGGTAAGACTGATCAACCACCGTGTTAAGATTGGTTGAAATTGTTCCAAACAATTCAATAAACTTATTTCCCGAATGCGCTTCAGGCAAATATTCAGAGATGTATGAAAAAACCTGCCCCTCTTCAAGATCCCACCCTGAATTGAACTTATCAGAATTATCAATCAAAAACTTATCAGGGCTCTCAAATCCATCTTCCATTATGGTTTCGCCTTCCAGCACATCGGTTTTAGTAAAACCATATGAAGTATTCGTATGCCCTCTGTTTTCTGAAAGTAAAAGGCGGGTGCCTTGAGGACTAACCAAGTGCAGATCCAAATCAGCAAGACGCGGATGATCAATTCGAACACCTACCTCCGCCATGCCAACCAAAAAATCATTCGTTACCGTAAGAAAAGACTTTGTAAGAAGATCATCCTTAATTGGTTCAGGCTCTTCACTAACCAACTTAATGGAGTTTTCAATTGAGATATCATACTCAAAAATTACACGAAGATGAAAATCAACATCTTTGAATGAATTAGGGTTTTTTGTAGTAACAAACCAACGGCCTTCGCTAAGCGGCGGGGTATCACCAAGCCCATAGTGCAACTCGCCTCTAGCAGGGCTACCATCCCACTCTCCTTCACTCGAATCGGCATCTACTGTGGATTTATCATATTTCTGCTCAAAATCATCAGGGTCATCCCACTCTTTCGGTTCAATTTTCGGCTCATTATCTTTCCTAATATAGACATCTATTGGCCCCGTCATATCCGTCACTTGGACGATCATATTCGTAGCATTAAAAGGAACATCAATTAAGAAATCCTCACTTTCACCTGGCTCAAGGTTTACATCTATTCCCTGACTACCAGCCAAGCTTAAGTTCTTTACCGCATCTACGGTAAGAGAAAGATTCTGCACCACGCCAGTAAATGACATCGCACTGTCAATCATGTCTAACTGCCAGACACCCATCGCTGGTTCCCATTTGAAATCATTTAAGCTTCCTGGGCCATCTGTAAATAAGACCCCGGCCGAATCACGGTAACCTTGAGGCATATCCAGATCGTCATCGTATTGAAACACAAAATCAGTTGGATACGGCTCATTAGGTAGCGGGTCTGCTAATGTGTGGTCATTTAATACTACAGAGTTACGGTTGTGGCTTAATTGACCCCATAGGTCTCCAATTTCCTGATGATAAATTGAACTAACAGCAGTTACTTTACGGACACTTTCGTAAGGCTGACCAACGTAAATACCAAAAATAGAAACCCCACCTGGATCTGAAGCTGAACCATCAGGTATTACACCAGGTAATGGCATCATATTTAATCTCCCTCCATTATCTAATCCACCGAACGGACTACTACTCGATAAACCCACTATACCAAATTCGGCTGCCATCTGATCCTCTGACTTTACACCAATGTAAAAGACTTCATCTTTACCCACCTTGGCATCATCGAAAGTTATATACTCGGAACCAGCACGCCCGGTAGATTTGAAAGCTGCACCAAGGACAGCTGGATCCAAAGTTGTTATTTTCGGATCGCGTGACACATATAAATCTATATCTGCTTCTCGTTGACGAGGTGCAGACAAGTTGGGCGGCATGAATGTAATAAACGCAACGTATTTACCAAAGTCAGGTTCATCAGCATTTTCTTCAACATCATTATCGCCCAATCCATCTGAATCATCCTCTTCCTTTTCCGGTGGTGCATTTGTGAAGGTAAAGAAATGCCACTGGTTACTAATACCACGACGATTAGCGTAAACCGAAAGATTAGTGTCAGCAGTCTTGGCAAGCGCTGAATTTGCACCAACATGCTGCCCAAGCATTGGTGCCCCGTTGGTAAGAGTGGTAATTGCCGGTAATTCTATTTCTTCCGGCGACGCTTCCCTGAGATCAAAGGCACTCTCCACATCTGGATTACCACTAGACATAACAAGCGCAAAATCCTGAACTACATCAACATGATCCTTCGGTTCTTCTGAATTATAAAAATCAGATAAGGCATCCACATTCACACGCCGTGCGTAAACGGTGACACGATATTTTTTGGAGCCCGGCTCCTCTATGAAAACATTCTCAACATTATTGACCACATCGTTGGTTGCACCCACAGAATTGAATACGCTTGAACCAATATTATTACCATAATAGACATCTAATTCCTCCTCTTCATCGGAAGCCTGCCCAGATTCAGATCCCGGCTGATCAGAATCTGATAATGGAGTTATAATCAAATCAAGATCGTTCACAAGCTTCACCGCTGCATTTGGATTTCCTGCTGGATCTGTCCAAACCAAGGTAAAACGCAAAGGATACTTCATAGCATCTTCGCCTATCCTAATATCCCAAGAAAGACTTTGACCTGTGGCTAAAGCATTCTCCAAACTCTGATCGATTATCCTAGTTGGCCAAAGGTTTTCCCCATAACGATTAGCATCAGCCAAAGCTGGAGCAGCTCGCTGGAGATCCGGCAAACCCCAACCCTGGTGATTCACAGTACTATTAACATCGTGGGTATAGCGCCGATCGACTGACTGCGCGCTGTTGATCAACAAAGCCTTCATCATCGCCGGGCTGTTGGTGCGCTTTAATCGCTTGGTATAAAATTCCTGCATCAATGCCAGCATGCCACTCACAGCTGGAGCAGCCACACTCGTCCCTGACTCATAACGATATTGATCTCCAAGATCATTATTCAACTTCTCTAACGCATCAGCGTCCTCCTGTGCGTTGGTAGATGTGATGGAACTTTCCCAATCGCTGGATCGTGTAGAAATAATAAACGTACCCGGTGCTACAACATCCGGTTTAAATCGGCCATAAGTACCTTCAACACCAATCCCAACATTACCTCGACTAGAAAATGCCGCCACCTGATTATTGGAATCCGTCATGCCAGCAAATGGCGTATTTGTAGTGGTAGTTACAACTTCCTTATCAACTTCTTTGCCGTCTTCATCAATCTCAGTGACGATATTAGTCACACTGGTGATAGATTCTCCTTCAATCTCTCGGCCACTCTCCAACGCCCCAACTGTAATAACATTCTTCGCAGTACCTGGAGCGGTAATAGTTCCAGGACTTGCGTTTAGTCCATTGTCAGTGCCAGCTCCTGAATTTCCCGCCGGAAACACATAAATCACCTGCTGATCCCCGGCACGTTCCGGCAAGGCATCGCGAGTTGCTGCATCATAGCTAGCAGCTGCCCAAGTGTAGTCGTTTTGATCCTCGTATTCCCAACTGTTATTAGAAATCAATACATTGACACCAGTTTTACGATCATAATTCTCATTGGCTGCCTCAGTTTGAAGCCAGTGATCTGAAACTGGATTGTTTACCTTGCTGTCATCAGCCTTGAGCACATGTAAACGAGCCTTTGGAGCTATACCTTTGAAATCGGGATCACTGAATGAACCCGGAGGCGGGTTGGTAATGATCGAATCAGAACCTGACCCATCACCAGCAATAATTCCCGCAACAAAAGTGCCATGACCGTTGGTATCAGATCCCGCCCCTGAACCTTTAACTCTTTTACCAAATGCCGCATGTTTGTCATCAACGCCAGAGTCATTGACGTTCACAAAAATCCCTAAACCATTCAGACCAAGATAATCCTCACTTACAACATTGGTTACAGTACCATCGGCTGCCTTCTCAGCCTTAAACACCTCTACACCCATACGTGGCCTAGTAAGGTCATTAGCCAAACGACGCGGTCGATGCCTTTCCAAACCCTGAACTTCGGTAAGCCTTGCCAGAGCTGTGAGCTGGTCTTTTGGCACTCGCGCCAACAGCTTGGTGCCAAATGGTGTACGATCCTGCGAAAGAACATCAACACCCAAGTCGGCCAAGTGCTTAACTGCAGTCGGCTCACTATCAGGGAACAACACTACATTAAGCAGAGCACCTGCTGGTAATGGCTGATCTATAATGGCCATCTCTAAAAGTTTCATATCTAACTTGTAGTATGGCTGAAATGGCAAAACGGACTGCGTGCCAGACCACTCCTTCAAACGACGGGCACCATCAACTCCCATTCGAACTAGGTAAGCATTATTAGGTATGTAAGAAATAATCCTGCCACCAGTGGCAGCTATATGTCTTCGAAACGCTGCAGTAACCGGCCCTTTTGCCTGTGCTATATAAGTCTCCGGATTATCCTCAGCCAAGAGAGATTCTGGGATCTCAAACGAGGTATCAAGCGAGGTGTCTATAAATGCGTTACGCAATAACACCGCCTTTTCATTTCGAACCAATTTACCGATGGGAGATTTCGTGTTGGTTAATCGGTAAGGAAAACTATCAGTTTCAGGTTTAACCTCTATAGATGCAGAAACAGCAGCTGGAAGCTTCGCTAAGTTAACTAAATCTATCGAAGGTGAAACCTTGTTAACAGGAACATTACTCAACGGATTTACAACCAGAGCATCCGGCCTCTCATTTAGGCCAACCAAAAAACTCAAATACGCCAAGCCGACAATGAGTGTCGTCAATAAAACCGCGGTGAGTGTTTGCCTATTTTTCATATTACTCTACTGCTCTTCCAATACCTGATAGTCCTCCACAACGGCGCGGTAGACCTGATTTGTACCTTCCCACTGTTCTTCAAATCGATACGTCGTTTTAGTAAAGACCTCACCAGTGATATTGTAGTTGGTACACATTCCGTAAAACTGCCCAGGTCGTGTCACTATTGATTGCTCAGCAGGCTTCAGTGTCTGACCAAAAGCATAAACCGTTACCCTTGGTTCATCCTCTTTAACAAGAGAAAGCATCTGTTGAGGCAACCATTCCATCACATTTTCGTGGATCGCATATTTTTGCTGCTCAGTCGGCACCCCACTAACGGCCAGCTGTTCACGACCCAGATTCAAAAATGGTGAAAACTCAGTTAACGTGGGAGTTGAAAGAATATCCCCTAAATTTCTGAATCCTCCCATTGCCATCCTCTGCTGATATAAACCATTTATAACATTCGATCTCCCATTGATCCACATGGTCGGCAATCCGTGAGTACCATTCAAAATCCAGTCCAACTGAGGATGCTGCGGATACTCTTTAGGAATTGATGGCTGTATAATTAAAGGAGTTTCTTTGGTGCCATTATAAGCAACATCAGCACCCAACGTTGGACTATCAGGCAGAGAATTAGACAAAACGGGCATCCCGGCGAAAACAGCAGCCCAAGCTGCGGAATTAGTTTGATTAACAGACAACAACCCCTTTGCAGCGTTTTCATTGGGAGCAGTGGTGAAAAGCTGAAGTAACCGCCAATCATTGGTCGGATGAGTGCCAACACTTCCTGCCCAAGACCACCAGTTTGTGAGTGAAGCCATACCGGACTTTAGATACATCGTCTGCCACGGTGTGCCGCGGTGCACACGGCCCAGCCAACCGATACTCGGAAATTTGTTCTCGGGAAATTTCCACGCATCACTATCCACCATCAAAGGATCTTTAAGATAATAATTAAATGCGTTAACGCTCGCCAACTGACCACTGCCTCCCCAAGGCTGATAACGTTCATTCTGCCGGCCCAAGTTCGAATTTTTAGCTATAACTTCCGCAGATGAAATACTTGGAGGCCTAATTTGAATCACGTTATTCGTACTTCTTGCATCAGTTACAAGAGGATCTGTTAGATCGTTGATTGTATAGTGAACAAGCGGATCGTTGGCTTGCCATGAAGTACGCTTATAAAATTTCCTAGCTGGAGTGTAAGGTGCCTGCTTACGAATAAGATCTGACGGGCGCCTTGGACGGTTACGACCTTGAAGAAAATCCTCAAAATCCCGAATTGCCTTGTCTTTGTTTCTTCCAGCATACGGATCACTATTATAACTGCGCCAAAAACCCTGACTAACTTGACGCTGCCCTCTCGAAACCTGAATTTGATCAACTACACCGAGTGTTGGACTCAGATTACCTTGCGTCGGATTCAACCGATTAGTTTTCCAAAAGGTTCCCTCATTAATTCCGGCACCTGCAAAAAGCCCAGCAGAGCCTGCCTGTTGGCCACTCAACTGCATGGTAATGTCCATCGAAGTAACCATATCATCTAGATTAACTACATCTATTAACTGGTCCTCCTCGAGATCTATCAAGAAATACTGGACTCGATTTGTAATGTGCAGCTTCCAATCCGGCACAGCAAAACCAGCCTCAAACACATTTGTAAATGCCCGGTTGGCCGGATAAAAACGCTTCCGGGCCGTGCTATAAATAGAGTTTGTGACCGTAGTTAATGCTGCTTGCAGAGGAACTTTGTATTCTCCACCTTTCCAGCCATTCTTTAGCGTTTCAAATTTCCTATAAGGCTTCGATACAATATTTGTGATTAGGATCGGACTATTCTGCCCAGCTGAACCTTCAATACTATGATCCCATAATCCAACTTCATAACGATGCCTGACGTCCATAGCTAACCGCCTAGGATAACCGTTTGTATTCGGAGCGTTAATATAAGAATTCCACGCCTCTATCCCGAAAACATTAGTGATACCAAGTGTATACATCTGGTTTGTACGCCAGTTACTACTCATTGAAGGAAGAATATTATTAACATGCTGCTTGTTTACCTCTAGACGACGGGAGACTTGAACAAGCGACTCCACCGAATATTCATTAAAATTGGGCAAGCCCTTCTTGGCACCCACAATCCATGGCACCCCATGAATACTAACATCTAAATCTGTATCCGGTGTCCCGTCATAGAACGGAAAACGATTTGAACTAATCACATTTGTCAGATCAAAAAACCTTTGCGGACGAGCAAATTTACGCCAGTCGTTCGTCACTTGGGCATAATAGGAAATAAACACACCTGGAGGTCCGTTATTTGGATCGCGAAACTTACGAAAAACTGGTCGCATCACCGTTGGGGTATCAGGCACATAATTATCCGGAGTCAAATCTGAAAGAGGCATATACTTATTAGCCCTAGATGCATCATAAATATTCGCAGATAATTGCATCAACCGATGTACATTAGCGGAATAAGAATTAGTTGGATAAATCTGAATACCTGTAGAAACCGCATTTGTCGGATTAAAAAACAGATAGTTTTGCGGAATAGGAAATTTAGGATGCTGCAAACCAGCAATACCAACATCAGGATTCACCAACGACTCTCCAATAGAGTAATTATTATAAGCTGCACCGGTTACCTTATTTGTTAAAAACTGTGAGGAGACACTCGCACGCAACATGGCATGGGCTGCCCTATTAATAAACTCGTTAGCAGTCCAATTCGTCTGTGTATTATAACCAGTATTCCAATCATTGGCGTAATTAACATTCAACTTCCCTCTTAAAGCTGGCGCAGAATCAACACCCATTTGATCCAACAGTCTATAAAATGTGTATCGGTCATAGGAATCAAGACGCTTCCGGGCCCTACTATTCTTAGGATGAACCTCCATCGATTGGCGTAAACGACTTACAAAGTTAGTAGCTCGCATCGGAGGATCAATGTACTGCTGAAACGTCAAAAATTGCTGAACATCAGTAAAGCGACGAGGGTTATCTGAACCCGGCCAAGGTGCTATTACCGGATCCATTCGCACACCGTCTTCATTATCAAATATTGGCGTATCATTTAATATTAGTGGACCATCAGAATAATCATCCACCTTATTTAATGAAGATCGAACTAGTGATGTCTGATCAAGTGGTAAACCGAGCGAAGGCATCATACCCATCAGGCCCTGAGGCACATTATCTCCCGGCACCCAGTCCCGCCTTGCACCATTATAACGGTACATCAAAATATCCCGGGCATCTGAAAATGATAGCCTGTCCGCTCTAGGCAAAGTTAATCCATTGGGATTAACCGGCTTAGATATCCAATCGTAATAGTACCACCATTGAATGGGATTCAATTGCGCAAGAAAACCTGCCAAGTTCAACTCCCAAGAACCAACACCCTGATTGCGCATATAAAGATACTGGTTACCTCGACCCTTAGGTATATCCAGACTTCGCTTCATGGGGTCCCTAGCCTGATTATGGATATGATTAATATCCAGTGAACGGCCAGTCGGCAGTACCATATAAGCGTAACGACCAATAAAACGATTAGTGGGCCCGTGCGGCCTAGAAGGATTATCAAGCTGACCAACCCATTCCGGATCACCAATAAAATAATCTGTTAACAGCTGGCCACTCTGATCAACAACTGGCCTCCCTGCAAAGTTAGTAACGACCTGTCGGCCAGTTGGCTCGTAAGCACGGTTTCTGTTTAAATCCAGATAAAAACGAAAATCATCAACTCTAGTATAATTTTTAGGCCTCCAGCCAAGTGCATTGGTATCAACAAACACTGGGGGCCTAGGTAAATGTTGTAATTTAGCCAAACTCACCAGCAAATCATTCTGAGATAATGAACGACCATTCGGATAAACATAACCGACATTGGTAGGTGATAAATTCCCAGGTTGATACCCGAATCGGTTGATGTAGTTGGTGGAAACCGAAAAGCCATAAGCCAACGGATTCTGCGTAGCCACCATCTCTCCAACAACTTTTGACAACGCTTGAGCTGCAGCCGTATCAGCCATTAATTGCGCACTGGTTTGATCCGTAATAACCGTTACCGATGCCCGCTCACGCCGACTGATAGAAAGAAACACCACTGCCATCGTGGTGACCATCCCCAGCATAATAAGGGTAATTACCAGCGCCGCGCCACGTTGTGCTCTAAAAAAATTCACCGCAATTGCCTGATTGGGACACGCTGACGGAACAGCGAGACCTTGTTAATTTTTTGTCCTAAGAAGTTAGCCTGAAACTGAGGAGGCAGTGCTCGAACTTGTTCAAGCACTTTAGGCTCAATGACTCCTATCTCTAAGTCAAAATACGAAGGCAAAGCCCCATAAAACCAAGCACGAGTTTGACCTCCTGCCTCTTGAACCAACGTCCCATCCACCGGCCGATCAGTGCGAACACCATACAACGGCTTACCTTGAGGATTAAGTCGCTGCAGATTTAGTCCAAGCGGATTTGACCAAGGAACAGTTGCCATAATTTCACGGCCAAATTGATCAAACGCCGTGATTCGAAAATGAATTACTCCATCAGTAATCGGTTGAAAGACTTCAGACTCAGAAGGCTGATTAACAATCGTGTCGAATTGCAAATTAAACGCCAAGGTTTTGTTGATCATTGAAGACCTAGGATCAGTCGAGTGAAGCGAACCACTTGTCATATAACGGCCAAGTGTGCCAATTCCATTCTCGGCATTCACCACCCTATAGCTCGTAATATCAAACCCTAAGCCTCCACGACTGGTGAATGTGAAATCCTGCAAAATATTAGTTCGAAAACCTTGCTCCAAGTCCTCACTAGTCCCCTCAGGCGTCAATGCATCTGGCTGATAAGCAAGCAATAATGGCGTGGTATAGGGAGTGGATCTAGAGTGGAAACTTTTACTACCCGAAAGAATTAAGCCGCTTTGTAAATCCATCACTGGCGGATAACCACTAACCTCCATTTGAGACAACTCACGAACAATCATTTCCATTGCTGCTCGACCTCCTTCATTAACATCGACCTGCGCAGCATTCTTTTTCAAAGCATCCTGAGTCTGGTCAAACAGCGCATACAACACATAGACGACCAGTGTCATCACAGAGACAGCAACAAGCATTTCCAACAGGGTAAATGCCCGCTTGAATCTGATCCGTAATGGACGGCTGTTAGCAATGAATTTCATCTACTGCACAATATACTTCGGCGTACTAAACTTAAGAGGCTCAAAAAAGAAAAATGCAGAATTAGGATTCTCCAGCCACTGCCCAGTAGCCGGATCTTTACGATTCAACTCACGGTTCACCAAACGACCAGCTACCATCGACCGGAAAACACGTCGGTTCGGCCCCACTGTCTCTTCACCATCAAATTCAAAAACCGGCCACTCAAACGTTAGTTTGATCTCGTAAAAATTTAGTTTGCGAAACTTATTTATGTTCCCAACCACCGGACGACGTTCACCGTAACCACTCCAGTCTTCCACTGTTCGAACTGGACGCACCTCAGATGTCATTCTGTATGAAAACGCCAAGTCACGAGCAAACTCCGCTTGGTCCACTGCGCTACCAGTAATTGCACGAACCTTCGCACGAATATAATTATACTCTCCAGACCCGGTATCAATTTGCGGCCAATTTTTAACCTGTATCGGCCCTACCAAATCCGCCTGAACCGGCATACTCAACAGGCCAATAATCGCAGCACCCCCTGGCAGAAATAAATGATTGTCACCAGGAGAAACTGAAACCGGTTCCCAGCGATATCCTGCTCGATTTGAAGTCTCATCAATCCGAATATACTCAACATGATTGGTTAAATTATCCAGACCTGTAGCACCACTACGTATAGCCTCCATCCAATACATTCCGTCCTGAACAATTATCGTTTCCTCACGATTGTCTTTTTGCACATTAATGCCCACAGGCAAAACACCAATAATAGCGATCAGAGCAAATGAAATAATCCCAAGACACATGACCAACTCAATCATTGTGAAGCCACCTTCCACTGGCCTTGATTTATATGATCGAATCAATTTCATTTCGCCTCTTCTTCTCCCTCCCATGTTTCAAGTTGAGCGCGTCCTGTGATGTAATTAACACGAACCTGATCGTGATACTTGGACTTTAATTGGCCCTCTAAAATTACATCAGAAAAACCTCCCGTAATTAACACATCAGGGCTAAACGGAAGATAATTTCCGAAACGATCCTTTTCGTGCAGCACATTACCAGTAACCAACGGAATGACTTCATCACTCTTTGACTTAAGTTGGCCACGAGAATTGAAACCTACTACCGGTAGAACCGCAGGTGAACTATCTGCTAGTGGGAACGGCACAACCTGAGTACTAAAACCTCCAGCACGGCCTGATTGGACAATTTTATGTGGAGCAATCAGCATTCCCTGAGGCAACTTCTTCCACTCTGTCAAATAATTGGGGAACTCTTGGCCTGGCTGATCCCCTACCGTCCGCATTGAAACAATCGCATAACCACTAAACTGTTTCTCAATCATATTAGTCAAAGACAACAATCTAGGATCTTTCTTACGCGGAGGTAATTTCTCTTGATCCACATTGCGTATCACATCCCAAATGTTGGAAGGACTGAAAACCATATACACATCCGACCGATTACGCAGAGCCAACTGGCGAGCATACCTCAAATCCTCCAGCAACTGACGCGCCGCACCAGTGTTAGTGCCGGTTCGACCCAATCCCTTGAGTGCAGGCAATGAGATAGTCACTAGAATCCCAATTATACTAATAACAACCAACAATTCCAACAGAGTGAAAGCCCTAACGTCACCCCAGAGCTTTTGCCCAAACGTTTTTACAAACGTTGGATTACCCTGCTGGTTTATTCGTCTTTCGTCCATTGTGTAGCCTTAATTGGGAAAACTTACTGCCAACTCAAAATGTTATCATCGTTAACACCGACATTAG
>Ga0066836_10000593_pt1 | contig 17776 bp, 17 predicted proteins | sample ETNtaG_18_FD_71568 | JGI IMG/M metagenome (GOLD analysis project Ga0066836, IMG submission 71568) | Marine microbial and viral communities from oxygen minimum zone, Eastern Pacific Ocean - ETNP201302SV91 | ecosystem: Environmental > Aquatic > Marine > Oceanic | place: Pacific Ocean: Eastern... | reverse complement strand
ATTGAATAGGCCAGTAGCTCAATTGGCAGAGCGACGGTCTCCAAAACCGTAGGTTGGGGGTTCGATTCCCTCCTGGCCTGCCACTCAGCCAAAAAAGCTTAGCCTTAAAATATGGTTAATAAGAGTATAAATATGCAGAATTATATCCGTTGGTTTTTGGGTATAGCCATAATAGGACTAGCGGTCTATGGAAATTTATATTTTTCTCAAGAAGCTCTTCTTTATAGAGTCTTGGGTGTTATTGCCGTTTCTGTTTTAGGCCTGTTTGTATTATCAACAACATTAGAAGGCAAGGAATCTTTAAAAATAATCTTAGAATCTAGAACAGAAATAAGAAGGGTTGTTTGGCCAACCAGAACAGAAACGATACAAACAGTTCTTATAGTTGTAGTAGCAATAATTGTATGTGCTTTGTTGCTTTGGGGTCTTGATTCTTTGTTTGGTTGGGCTACGGCTAAATTATTGGGTTAAATATGGATAAACAGTGGTACGTCATACATGCTTACTCAGGATATGAGACGAAAGTCCGTGAAGCCCTCCTAGAAAGAATAGAGAGATTGGGGATGAGTGATTTGTTCGGAGAAATTATGGTTCCCTCAGAAGAGGTGGTGGAAATGAGAGGCGGACAAGAAAGAAAGACTCAACGAAAATTCTTTCCAGGCTACGTATTAGTAAACATGGAGTTGAATGATGATAGCTGGCATTTAGTAAAAGACACTCCTAGAGTCATGGGCTTTATAGGCGGAACTAAAGACAAACCTTCTCCCTTATCAAACGTAGAAGCTAAAGGAATCATGCAACAACTTGAACAAGGCTCGGACGTTACTAAACCTAAAATTACATTTGAACCTGGAGAAATGGTTAGAGTCATAGATGGACCGTTCAATGATTTCAGTGGAGTTGTTGAAGAAGTTAACTATGAAAAAAGTAAAGTAAGGGTGGCTGTCTTAATCTTTGGGAGATCTACACCTGTTGAATTACAGTTTAATCAAATAGAGAAAGGGTAATGGCAAAACAAATAGAAACCTATATAAAACTTCAAGTGCCTGCTGGAGCAGCCTCGCCTAGCCCACCTGTTGGACCTGCATTAGGTCAACATGGACTTCCTTTAATGGACTTTTGTAATGCCTTCAATGCGAGAACAAAAGATATTGAACAAGGAATGCCTTGTCCTGTTGTTATTACGGTTTATGAAGATAAGAGTTTTGATTTTATTATTAAAACAACTCCTGCTTCAGTTCTTATAAAAAAAGCAGCTGGTGTTAAATCAGGAAGTGGAACGCCTAATAGCGTAAAAGTTGGCAAAGTAACAAAAGCTCAATTAGAAGAAATAGCTAAGATAAAGGATCCAGATTTAACTGCAGCTGATATGGAGGCTGCGGTTAGAACTTTGTCTGGAAGTGCTAGAAGTGCGGGAATAGAGGTTGAGGGATAGAAATGAGTCAAAGCAATAGAAAAGAATACATCAATTCATTAGAAGAAAGGAAATACCTAGTTGCTGAAGCTATGGAATTTCTTCAGTCTGCTCCGAAAGTAAAATTTAATGAATCAATTGACGTTGCTATTAATTTAGGAATCGACCCTTCAAAGTCAGATCAAAATATGAGAGGGGCAACTCTACTGCCTGCTGGTTCAGGAAAGCCCTGCAAGGTAGCTGTTTTTGTTGAAGGAGATCAAGCAAATGAGGCTAAAGAAGCTGGTGCAGATGCAGTTGGGATGAGCGAACTAGCAGAAGAACTAAAGAAAGGCGAAGTAGAGTTCGATGTCGTGATTGCTACTCCAGATACTATGAAGGTAGTTAGTCCTTTAGGGAAAGTTTTAGGCCCTAAAGGCATAATGCCTAATCCAAAAACAGGAACAGTTACGAAAGACGTAGCAACTGCAGTAAAAAATGCAAAGGCCGGACAAATAAGATATAGGTCAGATAAGGCAGCAATAATCCATGGAAGAATAGGAGATATAACTTATTCACCAGACCAGATTACACAGAATTTAGAGACTCTTTTGGATGATTTAAAAAGGAATAAACCCCCTTCAGCTAAAGGAGTTTTTATAAAGAAAGCAACTCTTTCTTCCACTATGGGAGCAGGAGTTGAGATAGATTTATCCTCTTTGAACTTTTAGGAGTTGGAAGTAGGGGTAAGGTTTCTTCAGTATGGTGCGATTTATTCGCTCATCGAAGACCGTAGGTGTAAGGAATAGGTTCCTTGCTTAATAATTTTAGCCTACGCAGATGGTATATAGCTAATTTAACTTAGTTATATCCAAAAGAAGGTATCGACATTGTTCGATACTGGGAGGATAAGAAGATGCCGATGCGCATTGATGACAAGAAAGTTGCTGTAGACGAGCTTCAGGAAGTAGCTAATAAAGCTGTTTCTGCTGTTGCGGCAGATTATCATGGAACTTCAGTCTCTGAACTGACTAACTTAAGAAAGGAAGCTAGAGAATCAGAAGTTCATTTGAAAGTTATACGTAATACTTTAGCTAAAAAAGCTTTAAGTGATACCAAATTTTCTTGTTTTGAAGATTTATTAGTTGGCCCAACAATGTTGGCTTTCTCTTTAGGGGATCCGACAAGTGCAGCTAAACTAGTAAATAACTTCACAAAGGTAAATAAAAATTTCCAAGTTAAAGGTATATCTTTAGGAGATACTTTATTAGAGCTATCAAAATTGTCTGCTTTAGCGAATATGCCGAGCAGAGAACAGGCTCTATCTCAATTGGCTGGGTTATTGAATGCACCTATGAATCAATTTGTATCTATCCTAAATCAAGTTCCATCTACATTAGTTAGAACACTGCAGGCAGTTAAGGAACAGAAAGAACAGGCAGAATCTTAAATAATAAATAATTGGAGAATAATAATGGCATTAAGTAAAGAAGAAATATTAGACGCTATTTCTGAAATGAGCGTAATAGATATTGTTGATTTAATTTCAGCAATGGAAGAAAAGTTTGGCGTTTCAGCTGCCGCACCTGTTGCTGCTGCAGCTCCTGCTGCTGGCGGAGGAGATGCTGGAGCAGAGGAAGCAGAAGACGATGCACCGGTTGACATTCATCTGACTGACGTTGGTGATAAAAAAGTGGATGTTATAAAAGCGGTTAGAGCAATAACAGGATTAGGATTAAAAGATGCAAAAGCTTTAGTCGATGATGCTCCTTCTGTAATAAAAGAAGGCGTGGATAAAGCAGAAGCAGATGAACATGCCAAAGCTCTTGAAGAAGCTGGAGCAAAAGCTGAACTTAAATAATTCAATCCTATTTCGTATAAATAATTAAAGAGGTCTTTATGAGTTTTTCATACACTGAGAAGAAAAGAGTAAGAAGAAGTTTTGAGAAAATTTCTAGCGTAATGGAACTTCCTAACCTTCTAGCTACACAACTTCAATCATATGATGCTTTTCTTCAAAGGTATGTTGATTCTAACAAGAGGTTAAACCAAGGTTTAGAACAGGTCTTAAACTCTATTTTTCCCATAGAAAGCCATAATGGCTTTGCAAGAATGGAATTCTCAGGTTATTCACTAGGTGAGCCTATATTTAATGAAAGAGAGTGCAAACTTAAAGGAATAACTTATGAGATTCCTTTACATATTAATTGTGATCTCTTCTTCATTGACAAGGATTCTGGCAAGCTGAAAGAGGGAAAATCTCAAAACGTCTACATGGGGACTGTTCCTCTAATGACTCAACACGGAACTTTTATTATTAATGGAACTGAAAGGGTTGTAGTTTCTCAGCTTCATAGATCGCCTGGCTTATTCTTTGATCATGATAAAGGGAAAAGTCATGCTTCAGGAAAAGTGCTTTATGGAGCAAGGGTTATCCCTTACAGGGGGTCTTGGTTAGATTTTGAATTCGATGCTAAGGATTTGGTTTATGTTCGAATAGATAGAAGAAGGAAGCTATTAGCGACAATACTGCTTAAAGCCTTAAAGTTAACCAACCAGCAAATTCTTGAAAAATTTTATGAAACGGAAAATCATAAAATTAAGAAAAATGAAATTTATCAACTGCAAGTTATTCCCAGAAGATTGATGGGAAGGGTTGCTCCAATTGATATATCGGCTAAAGGAGAATTGATAGTTAATCAAGGACAAAGGATAAGTGCTAGGCATATTAGAAAAATTGAAAGTGCTAAATTAAAAACTTTGGATTTACCTAAAGAGGCAATTTATGGGCAAGTATTAGCAAAAGATCTTCTGGACAAGACAACTGGTGAGATAGTTTTAGAGTCAAACACTATTATTGATGAAGAGAATCTAATAATCATAGAAGAATTGAAATTAAAGGAGCTTGAAACGCTTTATATCAATGATATTGAATCAGGACCTTACATGGCTGATACCTTGAGAGCAGATACAACTACTAATGAAATTGAAGCTTTAGTAGAAATTTATAGAATGATGAGGCCAGGTGAGCCGCCTACAAAAGAAGCTGCCACAACGCTCTTTAATAACTTATTTTTTAATCCTGAAAGGTATGACCTATCTGCAGTTGGAAGAATGAAGTTCAATAAAAGATTAGGCATAGAAGATATAGAAGGAAGCAATATTCTAACCGATGAAGATATTCTTAATACCTTAAAGACTCTTGTTTCTATAAGAAATGGTAAAGGTAATGTAGACGACATAGATCATCTAGGAAATCGAAGGATACGATCTGTAGGAGAAATGGTTTCAAACCAATATCGAGTTGGTTTAGTTAGAGTGGAGAGAGCGGTTCGAGAGAGACTAGCTACTGCTGAAGCAGATGAACTAGGTCCTCAAGACCTAATTAATGCAAAACCAGTTTCCGCAGCTGTGAAAGAATTTTTTGGATCAAGTCAACTGTCTCAATTCATGGATCAAAATAATCCTTTATCCGAAGTTACTCACAAAAGACGAGTTTCTGCATTAGGCCCAGGAGGTTTAACTAGAGAAAGGGCAGGATTTGAAGTTCGAGATGTTCATCCAACTCACTATGGTAGGGTATGTCCAATTGAAACACCTGAAGGTCCTAACATTGGATTGATTAATTCTTTGGCTGCTTTTGCAAGAACGAATGAGTATGGTTTTTTAGAAAGCCCTTTTAGGAAAGCGGAGAATGGGAAAGTTTCAGATGATTTTCATTATTTATCTGCGATAGAAGAAGGTGACTTTGTAATTGCTCAAGCTAGTGCTTTGTTGGATTCGAACAACAAGTTTTTAGAAGAACTAGTTCCAGTTAGATATAAGAATGAGTTCTCATTTATGGTGCCTGATAGGGTAGATTTTATGGATGTATCACCTCAGCAAGCATTCTCTGTTGCAGCGTCTTTAATTCCATTTTTGGAACATGATGATGCAAATAGGGCTTTAATGGGATCCAACATGATGCGACAAGCCGTTCCAACACTACAAGCAGATAAACCTCTTGTGGGAACTGGAGTTGAGAGGCTTGTAGCAAAGGACTCAGGTTCTTGTGTAATTGCAAATAGAGGAGGGTCAGTTGAGAGTATAGATGCAAGCAGAATAGTGATTAGAGTTAATGAAAAAGAAATTAAAGCAGGAGATTCTGGTGTAGATATTTACAACCTGATTAAATACACGAGATCAAATCAAAATACGTGCATAAACCAAAGACCTATTGTTTCTATTGGCGACAGAATTAATAAGAATGATATTTTAGCTGATGGCCCTTCTATTGACTTGGGGGAATTGTCTTTAGGTCAAAATATTAGGATTGCGTTCATGCCATGGCATGGATATAACTTTGAAGATTCAATCTTAATCTCTGACAAATTGGTTAGAGATGATAAATTTACAAGCATACATATACAGGAACTAACTTGTGTAGCTAGAGATACGAAGTTAGGACCAGAAGAAGTTTCTGCAGACATCCCTAACGTTGGAGACAATGCTTTATCAAAATTAGATGAGCACGGAATAGTGCATATAGGCGCCGAAGTTAAGGCCGGAGATATCCTTGTTGGGAAGGTTACTCCTAAAGGAGAAACTCAACTTAGCCCTGAAGAAAAACTTCTTAGAGCTATTTTTGGAGAGAAAGCATCAGATGTGAAAGATAGTTCTTTGAGAGTCTCTTCGGGGGCTGATGGAACGGTAATCGATGTTCATGTTTTTACAAGGGATGGTATAGAAAAAGATGGTAGAGCAGTATCAATAGAAGAGACTCAACTTGCAGAAATACAAAAGGATATTGATGATGAATTAAAGATATTAGAAGAGGCTGCTTATTCTAGACTTGAGAATCTTCTTGTTGGTAAGAAAGTAGTTTCAGGAAAAGGCCTTAAAAAGGGAATAACAATTAAATCAGCAGATTTGAATGAATTACCTAGAGAGAGTTGGTTTAAGGTAAGAGTAGGCAGTGAAACTGCAAATAAACAAATTGAAAACATAGCTAAAAGCTTAAAAGAATATAAAGAAAATTTAGATATAGCTTATGATCAACGAAGATCTAAAGTGGAAGGAGGGGATGATTTAGCCCCTGGGGTCTTAAAGATCGTAAAAGTATATTTAGCTATAAAAAGAAGGATCCAGCCTGGAGATAAATTGGCTGGTAGGCATGGAAATAAAGGAGTTATTTCAGTAATAATGCCAGAGGAAGATATGCCGTTTGACGAGAATGGTCAGGCAGTTGATATTGTCCTTAATCCTTTAGGTGTGCCTTCGAGAATGAATGTTGGTCAGGTACTTGAAACGCATTTAGGTTGGGCAGCTAAAGAACTAGGAGCCAAGATTGGAGATATGGTTGATAACGGCTCCAAGCCCTCTGCAATAAGAAGTTTTCTTTCTGAGATATACGAGAAAAATGGCTCACAAGATTTAAGCTCTTTAAAAGAAGCAGAAATAATTGAGCTAGCTTCTAATTTAAGAAACGGCGTTCCTATGGCAACACCGGTTTTTGATGGTGCTAAAGAAAGTGAAGTTAAGTCTATGCTTGAGTTAGCTGGATTACCCAGTAGTGGTCAAACCCAACTTTATGATGGAAGAACTGGAGAAAGGTTTGATAGAGAAACAACAGTAGGCTATATGTACATTCTCAAATTAAATCACCTTATAGAAGACAAAATGCATGCTAGGTCTACAGGAAGTTATAGCCTTGTAACCCAACAACCACTAGGTGGAAAAGCTCAATTTGGAGGTCAAAGATTTGGTGAAATGGAAGTTTGGGCTCTAGAGGCATACGGTGCAGCACATACGCTTCAAGAGATGTTAACTGTAAAGTCTGATGATGTAGCAGGTAGAACAAAGGTGTATAAGAACTTAGTAGATGGGAACTTCGAAATGGAAACAGGTGTTCCTGAATCATTTAATGTTCTTACGAAAGAAATAAGATCTCTAGGAATAGATATTGATTTGGAACAAATAGATTAGGAGTAAAAGTTGAAAGATTTAGCAGATTTATTAAAAACCCAAGGTCATGGAGTTGAATACAACTCTATAAGAGCTGGACTTGCGTCTCCTCAGCAAATTAGATCTTGGTCTTATGGTGAAGTAAAGAAACCTGAGACCATTAATTACAGGACCTTTAAGCCTGAAAGAGACGGATTATTTTGCTCTAAAATATTTGGTCCTATAAAAGATTATGAATGTATATGCGGAAAATATAAACGCATGAAACATAGAGGAGTAGTTTGTGAGAAGTGTGGTGTAGAAGTGACTCTATCAAAGGTTAGGAGAGAAAGAATGGGCCATATTGAATTGGCTGCTCCTGTTGCCCATATCTGGTTCTTAAAATCATTACCGTCTCGACTAGCTCTGGCACTTGATTTAACTCTAAAAGACTTGGAGAGGGTTTTATATTTCGAATCTTTTATAGTAATTGAACCCGGAATGACTGATTTAGAGGAAGGTCAGCTTTTAACAGATGAAGAATATTATGAAGCTTTAGAAACTTGGGGAGATGAATTTGAAGCAGGTATGGGGGCGGAGTCCATACAAACTCTTTTAAAGGAATTAGATCTTGAATCAGCCATAAAGAACATTCAAGATGAAATGCCTTTAACTAAATCAGAAGCAAAACTAAAGAAGCTTGCCAAGAGACTAAAATTACTTAAGTCTTTTAATGAGTCTGGAAATAGACCTGAGTGGATGGTTTTAGAGGTTTTACCTATTTTACCACCTGACTTAAGGCCTTTAGTTCCTCTAGAGGGAGGAAGGTTTGCTACTTCTGATTTAAACGACCTATATAGAAGAGTAATAAATAGAAATAATAGACTTAAAAGGCTATTGGACTTAAATGCTCCAGACATAATCACGAGGAATGAGAAAAGAATGTTGCAAGAGTCTGTTGACGCTTTATTAGATAACGGCAGAAGAGGAAGAGCAGTGACGGGCTCGAATAAAAGACCTCTTAAATCTTTAGCAGACATGATCAAAGGAAAACAAGGAAGGTTCAGGCAGAATCTTTTAGGAAAGAGAGTTGATTATTCTGGTCGTTCTGTAATTGTAGTAGGTCCCACTTTGAAGCTTCATCAATGCGGTTTACCTAAGAAAATGGCACTAGAATTATTTAAACCATTTGTGTTTGGAAGATTGCAGCAACTTGAACTTGCCAATACCATCAAGCTTGCAAAAAGAATGGTTGACAGAGAAGAGCCTGAGGTATGGGATATTTTAGATGAAGTAATTAGAGAGCATCCAGTTATGCTTAATAGGGCACCCACTTTACACAGGTTAGGAATCCAAGCGTTTGAACCTATTTTAGTTGAAGGGAAGGCTATTCAGTTACACCCTTTAGTTTGTAAAGCTTATAACGCTGATTTTGACGGAGACCAGATGGCTGTTCATGTGCCTCTTACTTTAGAAGCGCAAATAGAATGCAGGGCTTTAATGATGGCTACTAATAATATTCTTTCTCCCTCTAACGGAAAACCAATAATTGATCCCTCTCAAGATGTTGTTTTAGGTCTTTACTATATGACAAGAGAAAAGACTAATGATCTGGGAGAAGGGAGAATTATGTCTTCACCTGACGAAGTAAATAGAGCTTATTATTCTGGAAATGTGGGGTTACAGGCCAAGATTAAAGTTAGATTAAAACCAAATAAATTAGATGACGAGGCTTCACAGATTGTTGATACAACAACTGGAAGGGCCCTGCTTTACGATCTTCTTCCTGAAGGTATGCCTTTTGATTTAATTAATTTAACCTTAGATAGTAAAAAAATCTCTTCATTAATTGATGTTTGTTATAGAAAGGCTGGACTCAAGCGCACAGTAATTTTTGCTGACAGGCTTATGTACATGGGTTATGAATTCTCCACTAAATCTGGATCTTCAATAGGCATTGATGATTTTGTTATTCCGGAAGACAAAGAAAGAATAATCTCTGAGGCAGAGAAAGAAGTGAAAGACATTGAATCTCAGTTTGCTTCCGGCTTAGTAACTAAAGGAGAGAAATACAATAAAGCTATTGATATTTGGACTAGAGCAAATGAAATGATAGCTAAGTCGATGATGGAAAATATATCCAAGGAAGAGGTGCAGGAGGCAAATGGAACTTCAGTTCTTTCAGATTCATTTAACTCTGTTTTCATGTATGCGGATTCAGGCTCAAGAGGCTCACCAGCACAAATTAGGCAGTTAGCTGGAATGAGAGGTTTGTTGGCTAAGCCCGATGGTTCAATTATTGAAACGCCTGTGACTTCTAATTTTAGGGAAGGTTTAACTGCTCAAGAATATTTTATTTCTACTCACGGAGCTAGAAAAGGGTTAGCAGATACTGCGCTCAAGACTGCTAATTCTGGTTATTTAACTAGAAGATTAGTAGATGTTGCTCAAGATATGGTGGTTAGTGAAGAGGATTGCAATACTTCTGAAGGGATTTTAATGAAATCCATCATAGATGGAGGACAAGTATTAGTTCCACTTGGTGACAGAGTTTTAGGTAGAACAGTAGCTGAAGATGTTAAATCAATAGAAAAAAATGATGTTGTTCTTAAGGCGGGAACTTTAATTGATGAAGATATTGTAGACACTCTAGATGAAAAGAATATATATGAGATAAAAGTTAGATCAGCTATACATTGCGAAACTATTCATGGAGTCTGTTCAAAATGTTATGGAAGAGATTTAGGAAGGGGACACAAAGTCGATATAGGGGAAGCTGTTGGGATAGTGGCAGCACAGTCTATAGGAGAACCAGGAACACAATTAACTATGAGGACTTTTCATATTGGAGGAGCAGCTTCTGGAACTTCTGCTGATGATGAAATAGAAACTAATTTCTCAGGCAAGATTGTTTATAACACTAGGACAGTTAAAAAGAAGGATGGGACGTTTATTTCTCTATCTCAATCCTCTGAATTGTCAGTTGTAGATGAAAATGGACGGATAGTAGAAAGTTATAAAGTCCCTTATGGAACCGTATTAAAATTTGCTTCAGAAAGCAAAGTAAATCCAGGTGATATCCTTGCTCAATGGGACCCCTTAACAAGACCTGTTATCGCTGAGGTAGCCGGTAAAGCTAAATTTGTAGATATTGAAGAAGGTAGCACAGCGACAATAAAAGTAGATGAAAATACAGGTATAAGTAATATTGAAATAATCGATGTTACTGAAAGACCCAAGGGAGATGCTCAAGAAAAGAAACCAGCAATTCATATAGTGGATGGCAGGGGCAAAGATAAGAATCTGCCAGACTCAGAAGCCCCGGCAATTTATTCATTGCCTGGAAATGCCTTTGTTCCATTGGATGATGGTCAGGATGTTGAAGTCGGAGGAGTGATTGCAAGAATTTCGCAAGAGTCAACTACAACAAAAGACATCACTGGTGGTTTACCTAGAGTTGCAGATTTATTTGAAGCCAGAAAACCTAAAGAACCAGCTATTCTTGCTCAAGCTTCAGGCATAGTCTCTTGGGGTAAACCAACTAAAGGTAAAGAAAGATTAATTATTACAGATGAAGACGGCAATGATCATGCAACTTTAATCTTAAGAACAAGACATATTAATGTTTTTGAAGGAGAGCGAATAGAAAAGGGCGATGTAGTTTCTGATGGTGCGATGAGTCCTCATGATATATTAGCTTTAAGAGGCCTTGAGGAATTAACTGATTATATTGTTAATGGAATTCAAGAGGTTTACAGACTTCAGGGAGTTAGTATTAATGATAAGCATATAGAAGTAATCTTAAATCAAATGCTTAGGAAGGTAGTAATAACGGAGCCTGGAGATTCAGAATTCATATTTGGTGAGCAAACAGAGTTCTCAAGAGTAAAAGAAGCAAACTTAGCTTTAAGAGAGGCCAAAAAAGCTGAAATTCAATATGACAGGATTTTGCTTGGTATAACTAAAGCATCGCTTGCTACAGAATCATTTATCTCTGCTGCTTCTTTTCAAGAAACAACAAGAGTTCTTACAGAAGCTGCTACAACTGGAAGAGTTGATCATTTAAGAGGATTAAAAGAGAATGTTGTGGTTGGTAGATTGATACCGGCAGGCTCTGGTTTAGCAAAATCAATATCAGAAATAGATAATGTGGAAGAAGATTTTGAGATTGATCTTGAGAAAGCTTTAAGTGAGGCGTTAAATGAAGAAGAGTAATTCGTTGACCTAGATCCAAGGTCTCTTTACAATTCGGCACTTTTATAAGAATTAAACAATGGCAACTGTAAATCAACTAGTAAGAAAACCTAGAAAAAGAAAGGTCATGAAGACAGATGTACCTGCCTTAAAGGGCTCCCCTCAAAGAAGAGGGGTCTGCACAAGGGTTTACACAACCACTCCAAAGAAACCTAATTCTGCATTAAGAAAAGTATGCAAAGTGAGACTAACTTCTGGTTTTGAAGTCATTTCATACATTGGAGGCGAAGGACATAATTTACAAGAACACTCTGTAGTTTTAATAAGAGGTGGAAGGGTTAAAGATCTGCCTGGTGTTAGATATCATACTGTAAGAGGTACGTTAGATACTGCAGGGGTAGATGACAGAAAACAAAGACGTTCTAAATATGGAGCTAAGAAACCTAAATAACAATGTCTAGAAGAAAAGCAGCACCAAAAAGAAAAATCTTACCAGATCCTAAATTTGGTAATTTAAAAGTAGCTAAATTTATGAATCAGATCATGAAGAATGGTAAAAAATCAGTGGCTGAGAAGATTATTTATGGTGCATTTGATGAGATTGCTAAAAAGTCTGACAAAGAACCAGTTGAAGTTTTTGAAAAAGCTTTGGAAGAAGTGGGCCCAATGGTTGAAGTTAAAGCACGACGAGTAGGAGGTGCTACTTATCAAATACCTATGGAAGTTAGGCCAGCAAGAAGAAGTGCTTTAGCAATGAGGTGGATTGCGACTTACGCCAAGACAAGGTCTGAAAAGAATATGACACTTAGGCTTGCAAACGAACTTCTAGAAGCGTGTGAAGGAAGAGGCGAAGCAGTTAAGAAGAAAGAAGACACACATAGAATGGCGGAAGCTAATAGAGCTTTCTCTCATTTCAGATTTTAATAATTAATTACATAAATAAATTATGGCCAGAACTACACCGTTAGAACTGTATAGAAATATTGGCATTTGCGCCCATGTCGATGCTGGTAAGACAACAACTACTGAAAGGGTTCTGTTTTATACTGGAATTTCTCATAAAATTGGAGAAGTCCATGATGGAGCAGCTGTGATGGATTGGATGGAGCAGGAACAAGAAAGAGGAATTACTATTACCTCAGCTGCTACGACTTGTTTTTGGGAAGGAACAGCAAAACAATACAAGCAACATAGATTTAACATTATTGATACTCCAGGACACGTAGATTTTACAATTGAAGTTGAGAGGTCCCTAAGAGTCTTGGATGGGGCTGTAGTCGTTTTTTGTGGAAGTTCTGGAGTGGAACCTCAATCAGAAACTGTATGGAGACAAGCAAACAGATATGAAGTTCCTAGAATAGCCTTCATAAATAAGATGGATAGAGCCGGTGCCGATTTCCTTAGAGTAGTTGATCAAATGAAAACAAGATTAGGTGCGAACCCTATTCCTGTTCAATTAGCTATTGGTGCTGAAGATGATTTCAAGGGAGTTGTTGATCTTATAAAAATGAAAGCCATATATTGGGATGGAGATGACATGGGGACAACATTTGAATTAAAAGACATCCCTGATGATATGCAAGATATGGCTAATGAATGGCGTGAAAAGATGGTTGAGTCAGCTGCTGAATCTAATGAAGAGATTATGGATAAATATCTAGAAGAAGGAGATTTATCTGAAGAAGATATTATAAAAGGAATAAGGGAAAGAACTCTAAATAATGAAATAGTTCCATGTCTTTGCGGTTCTGCTTTTAAAAATAAAGGAGTCCAGACGATGCTAGATGCTGTTATAGATTATCTTCCAGCCCCTAACGAGGTAAAGGCTGTAACTGGCATACTTGAGAGTGAAGAAGAAGGGACAAGAGAGTCAGATGATGATGCTCCTTTTGCTGGAATAGCTTTTAAGATTGCTACAGATCCTTTTGTAGGTTCTTTAACTTTTGTAAGAGTTTATTCAGGAACCTTAAATACCGGCGATTCAGTTTTCTTACCTATAAAAGGCAAAAAAGAAAGAGTAGGCCGCATGCTTCAGATGCATTCAAATAAGAGAGAAGAGATCTCAGAAGCTAGGGCCGGAGACATTTGTGCAGTAATAGGTTTAAAAGACGCTATAACGGGTGAAACTTTATGTGATGAAAAAAATAAGATCACATTAGAGCAAATGAATTTCCCAGAACCAGTTATTTCAGTTGCTGTGGAGCCTAAGACTAAAGAGGACCAGGAAAAAATGGGCATAGCTTTAGGAAGGTTAGCTCAAGAGGATCCTTCTTTTAAAATGAGAACAGACGAAGAATCTGGTCAAACTATTATCTCAGGGATGGGAGAACTACACCTAGATGTTCTGGTTGATAGAATGAGAAGAGAATTTAATGTTGAAGCCAATATGGGAAAACCTCAAGTGGCTTATAGAGAAACTATCAGAAAACAAGTAGAACAAGAATCTAAGTTTGTTAGGCAGTCAGGTGGAAGAGGTCAATATGGCCATGTTTATATAAGAATCGAGCCTCTTGTTAATGACGAAGACAGTGATGAAACTTATGAATTTGTAAATGAAATCGTTGGAGGAGCTATTCCTAGAGAATTTATACCTGCTGTAGATAAAGGCTGTAGGGAACAAATGGAAGCGGGCGTAATAGCAGGCTACCCTCTTGTTAATGTTAAAGTTTCTTTATATGACGGCTCTTTCCATGATGTTGATTCTAGTGAAGTGGCTTTTAAGGTAGCAGGGTCAACTGCCCTTAAAGAAGGGGCACAGAAAGCAGATCCAGTAATTCTAGAGCCAGTTATGAGCTTAGAGGTAGTTACTCCTGAAGAATATATGGGCGATGTAGTGGGAGATCTTAATAGGCGAAGAGGAATAATTCACGGCATGGAAGACGGACCTTCTGGAAAAATAGTTTCTGGTGAAGTTCCATTAGCTGAAATGTTTGGTTATGCAACTGATCTTAGATCTTCCTCTCAAGGAAGAGCTACATTTACAATGGAACCACTGAAGTATTCGGAAGTGCCTTCTAATGTCGCAGAAGTTATCGTTAACAAAAACGATTAATATTTGAAGTAAGATTACTTTAGAACCCCTTTTATTAAAGGTTTTTTACACTTTTTTGTTGACACATGAAGGTCACAAAATTAGAATTGCCGCTCGTTTTGTTTTAGGGGCCTTAATCTAAGAATTTTATAGATATAAGGCGGTTTTTATTAATAAACCAACCTACTTTGTAGGAGGGATTTTTTTACGCTATTTATTTGAAAGAATAATTAGAAAGTATATGCAAGATCAAAGCATTAGAATAAGGCTGAAAGCCTTTGACCATAAGCTTATAGACCGTTCTGCTAGAGAGATAGTGGAGACGGTCAAGCGTACTGGTGCTAAGGTGAAAGGACCGATACCAATGCCAGTTAAGAAGCACAAGACCACCATCCTAATCTCCCCCCACAAAGACAAAGACGCAAGAGACCAATACGAAATAAGAACCCACAAAAGAACTTTAGATATCCTAGAACCTTCAGAAAAAACTTTAGATGCCTTAACAAAACTTGAGCTATCAGCCGGTGTAGTAGTTCAAATAAGTCTAGATGAGAATAAATAGTTATGACAATCGGACTAGTAGGTAAGAAACAAGGCATGACAAGAATGTTCACTGCTGAAGGCGATGCATTTGCTGTTAGTGTTGTGAGTGTTAGCCCAAATACAATTACTCAAATTAAATCTAAGGAAGTTGATGGGTATTCTTCAGTTCAAGTAACGACAGGAGAAAAAAAAGAAAGGCATGTAAAAAAACCTATCTCTGGTCATTTTAAGAAAAAAGGAGTAAATCCTGGAGAAGGGCTTTGGGAATTTAAAGTAAAGCCGGAAGATTTAGAAGAGTTGGAAGTTGGAAGTGAATTATTTTTAGAACAATTTGAAGAAGGTCAAAAAATAGATGTTCAGGGAAAATCTAAAGGGAAAGGCTTTGCAGGTACAGTTAAAAGATGGAATTTTAAGATGCAAGATGCAACACACGGAAATTCTATTTCTCACAGAGCTCCAGGCTCTATTGGGCAGTGTCAAACCCCAGGAAAGGTATGGAAAGGTAAAAAGATGTCAGGCCATATGGGAGATGAAAAAAAGACTGTTCAAAATCTAAAAATAGCCTCAATAGATTCAAATAATAACTTATTGCTTATACAGGGAGCTATTCCTGGCCCTACAGGCTCAAACGTAATCTTAAAACCAGCTGTAAAATAATAATGGAAATTAAAGTTTTAAATCAAAATGGTTCTGGAGATTCAAATGTTTCTCTACCTGAATCTGTTTTTGGTCAAGAATTTAATGCTGATTTGGTCCATCAACTTATTACAACCTATATAGCGAATGGACATCAAAATACAAAAGGTCAGAAGAATAGATCGGCTGTGCGAGGTGGAGGAAGGAAGCCTTGGAAGCAGAAAGGAACAGGCAGGGCTAGAGCTGGAACAATTCGTTCTCCTATTTGGAGAGGAGGGGGTGTAACTTTTGCAAAGAAGTTTAAAAAAAATAATGCAAAAAAAATTAACAAAAAAATGTATAGATCTGCGATGCGTTCTATTTGGTCTAAGCTAGCTGAAGAAAATAAAATAATTGCGCTTAATGAAATAAGTATTGATGAGCCTGTTAAATCCTCCCAAGTAAAGGAAATCTTATCTAATATTGGAGTTTCTAAGGCTTTAGTTGTTCTCAATAAGAATAATGAACAACTTAATAAGGCTTCTAAAAACCTTAAAGAATGTGACATCTTGACTATTAGTTCTATTAACCCCTCACTGCTTATTAACGCAGATAATGTAGTGGTAACCTCTGAAACAATAAATTCATTAACTGAGGCCCTGTCCCAATGAAAACAGAACTTTACTCAGTCATAAAGTCACCATACTTAACTGAAAAAGTATCTTCATTAATGGGAGAGACGAATCAGTACGCATTTAAGGTTGATCCAAATGCTACAAAGCTGCAGATTAAGAAAGCAGTTGAAGGTTACTTTTCTGTAAATGTTGAGAATGTAAATGTAATTAAGGTTAAAGGAAAAACCAAGCGCTCCAGATATAGAATTAAGAAAAGACCAGATTGGAAGAAGGCTTATGTTCGACTTGCTCAAGGTCAGTCAATAGAAGTAGGTACGGAATAATGGTAGCCCAAATAAAAAAATCAAAACCAACTTCTCCTGGACGTAGATTTAGGTCTTGGGTATCTAGAGATGACCTTCATAAAGGAGACCCTCATGCTGCGCTTTTAGAAGCTAAGAAACAAAAATCAGGAAGAAATAACCAAGGAAGAATAACTTCTAGGCACAGGGGTGGAGGCCATAAAAAACATTACAGACTTATTGATTTCAAAAGAACAAAGGATGGAATACCTGCAAAAGTAGAGACTATAGAATATGACCCTAATAGGTCTGCAAACATAGCCCTTATTTTGTATGCAGATGGAGAAAGAAAATATATTATTTCTCCTGAAGGACTGTCAGTAGGAGATCAAATTGTCTCTGGAGAAGAGTCTCCAATTCAAACTGGCAACACATTGAGTTTAAAGCATATGCCTTTAGGCACAGTCGTTCACTGTATTGAGTTATTTCCAGGTAAGGGAGCTCAAATGTCAAGAAGCGCAGGAACTTCTGCCCAAATCCTAGCAATTGAAGGAAGGTATGTAACTTTAAGGTTAAGAAGTGGTGAAGTAAGAAGAGTATTATCAGATTGTAGAGCAACCGTAGGAAGTGTTTCAAATCCTGAACATTCTTTAAGATCCATAGGAAAGGCTGGTGCTAAGAGATGGATGGGAATAAGGCCTAGTGTAAGGGGCGTTGCCATGAATCCAGTGGATCACCCTCATGGAGGTGGAGAAGGTAAAACCTCAGGTGGAAGGCATCCAGTAACTCCTTGGGGGGTTCCTACAAAAGGTTATAAAACTCGTAAGAAGACTAAAAGCAGCAATCGTATGATTGTAAGAAGAAGAAATTAAAGAATTATGCCTAGATCATTAAAAAAAGGACCATTTGTCGATTTGCATTTACTTAAGAAAGTAGAAAAGGCTGTATCCACGAATGATAAAAAACCTATAAAAACATGGTCAAGAAGATCAATGATCACTCCTGACATGGTAGGTCTAAATATTGCTGTTCATAACGGAAGACAACATGTGCCTATATTTATACAGGAAGACATGGTTGGCCATAAGTTGGGTGAATTTGTTTTAACTCGAACATTTAGGATGCATTCTGGAGACAGAAGTTAATAACATGAGTCAGTCTG
>Ga0066836_10000592_pt1 | contig 17777 bp, 22 predicted proteins | sample ETNtaG_18_FD_71568 | JGI IMG/M metagenome (GOLD analysis project Ga0066836, IMG submission 71568) | Marine microbial and viral communities from oxygen minimum zone, Eastern Pacific Ocean - ETNP201302SV91 | ecosystem: Environmental > Aquatic > Marine > Oceanic | place: Pacific Ocean: Eastern... | reverse complement strand
TGAGTGAGATTCATTTCCCACTAGAGAAGGGTGAAGATAAAGATATGAGTAAAGCTGTTGCTCGTCCAGAGATACAGGACATGAGATTGTGGGCAGGTATTATACATGCTGCTGATCATTTCTTGGGTTGTGATAGTATGGGTCAGCATATTGCTATGGCATTAGACACAACTACCACTATGGTTTGTGGATCTACATTCCCAGTTAACATCTCTTATCCAGACAATAAGAACATGGATATTATTGATGTTGGTAAGGATAGAGGAAGGATTTATTCTCCTATCAGAGTTTGTATTGATGAGGTAGTAGATCGTGCTAATGATGAGTGTATGGAGATGAGTCCTGATCATATTAAAGCAGTAGTTGATTCTGTTAAGAAGAGGATGGGTAAACCAGTAGCATATACTGGTAACTATCAAGTACAACAAAATGATTATGGTAATATATGTTGTGATAAACCACAACAAACAAAGTCATTACCTCAGAGTACTAAACCTAAAATAAAGTTTGATGCTTCTAAGACCAAGGGTTTTGGTCAGATTGAAACATCAAATCCAGATGTAAAAAACATTCTACAAAAGCTTAAGTGATATGACACAATGGATTGCAGCAATTGCTAGAGGTCATAACTCTGGTGTTTGCCTATTAAAGGATGGTGAACTTGTATTCTCTTTAGAAGAAGAGAGATTGTCTAGGAATAAGTATGATGGTGGACCTTATGCTTCTATGGTTAAGATCCTAGATTATACTGACAAGATTGATTACCTTGTAATTGCACATACACAAGCATTATCACAGGCAGGGACAGTAGATTTTTCTGGTGAGGATGTCTATACTGGACTTGCTAGGAAGTTAGGATTGATTGATCAGAAAGCAGATCCTCATCAACATCCACAAGTTATTGATTTAAGTAGAACACATCATAAACTTCATGCTGCATGTGCATTCTATCGTTCTGGATTTGAATCAGCAGTAGCAGTTGTGGTAGATGGTGCTGGTACTTTTATTCCTTTGAATATTGGACCTGATACTGAACTAACATGGGAGTTGGAATCATTATTTACTTGTGAGTATCCAGCAGATATTCAGACGATTTATAAACATCAAGGAGGTAGAGGACCGTGGGGTTCTGCTCTGATTGATGGTATGGATAGTAAATCTGAGGATGAATATGAAGAAGGAACTCATGAGTTTATTTTAGATGAGAGTGCTGGTATAGTTAAAGCATATGAAGCAGTCACACAGTACTGTGGATGGGCTCCTATTGAAGCAGGTAAAACTATGGGACTGTTCCCATATGGTAAACCAAATGATTTAATTCCGCAGATTTATACTGATGGGTCTGGTGGAAAATGGATGACTGCTGATCGTAATGTGATTGTTCCTACCTATCCTAATGGTGCTGTTGTTAATGAAGGTAGATATGATTTCCTTACGACTCCAATTGATATGGAGCATGATCAGTTGACTCTACTAGAAAATCGTAGAGATATGGCATATGCTATTCAAACTGAGTCCCAACAGATGGTTCTTGATTTGATTCGTAAGGCAGTTGAGATGAGTGGTAATAATAATGTAGTATTATCTGGTGGGTATGGTTTAAATTGTGTTGCAAACTATTGGTATCTTGACCAGTTAAAAGATGAGGGTATCAATCTCTTTGTTGAACCTGTTAGTAATGATGCTGGCACTGCTGTTGGTGCTGCTTACCTAGCGTATCATAGAATTACTGGTGATTCTAGTATACATGAGAAGATTAATGACCTTTACTATGGACCTGAATATATGTACGATGAACATACAATTTCTAGTACTGCTGAGAAGTATAATGCAACTTCAATATCTACTAGTGCAACTGATAAGGATGTTGTTGAACTGATTACTAATAAGAATATTGTTGCATTGTTCCAAGGTAGATCTGAGGCAGGTCCACGAGCACTTGGTAACAGATCTATTTTATATGATCCTCGTGACCCAAATGGAAAGGATCATGTTAATAATGTTAAGCATAGAGAATACTTCAGACCATTTGCAGGATCTATTTTAAAAGAACATGTACATGATTGGTTTGATCTCCGTGGTATGGAAGAGACTCCATTCATGATGTATGCTGTTGAATGTCAAGAAGGTATTGAAGAAAAGATTCCTTCTATCATTCATGTAGATGGTACATGTAGAATACAAACAGTAACTGAGGAACAAAATGAGAACTACTACAAACTCATCACCGAATTCTTTGAACAGACTGGTTGCCCTATCATCTTTAATACTTCCTTTAATTTGGGTGGAGAACCTCTGGTTGAAACACTCGATGATGCGTTACGGACTCTTGCTAATAGTGATATTGAGTACTTGTATCTTCCTGAATACTCTACTTTAATCCATGTCAAGAATCCCGAAGAAGAATTAGAAGAAACTGAAATTACTAGAATCTAATGCGTCCTGTTAATAGGATAGTTATAGTTGGTGGTGGTACTGCTGGTTGGCTTAGTGCTGCATATCTTTTAAGGAGAAAGAGAAAACAGTGTGAGATTATTGTTGTTGATAAGACAGTATCTGAGACTGTTAGTGTAGGTGAAGCAACTATTATTAGTTTTAAACAGTTCATGCAGGACTGTGGATTCTCTGTTGACCAGTGGTTTACTACTATAGATGCTACCTTTAAAACTGGAATCTTATTTAAGGATTGGCAGGAGGAGGGTAAGAATTTATGGCATCCTTTTGGTCATCTACCTGATAAGTTAAATTTATGGACAAGTAATAAAGAATTTGATTTTTATAAGTATGCTTGTGCTTTTTATGATCCTGCTGTCACTGAGAATAAAATTAGTCAGAGTGCTATTGGATCATTTGCATATCATATTGACTGTGGTAAGTTAGTTGAATTTATTAAGTCTAAGATACAGGGCGAGATTACTTTTGTTCAACAGGAAGTTATAGATGTTGATAGGAATGAACGTGGAGGTATATCCTCTATCAAATTAGAATCTGGTGAGGCAATTGAGTCTGATTTGTTTATTGATTGTACAGGATTTAAAAGACTTCTTGGACCAAGATCTGAGACTGTATCTTGTAGGGATAGGTTGTATTGTGATTCAGCAATCGCAGGTCATGTTAATTATCTTGATTCTGATTCTGAGATGCAACCATATACTGAGTGTCATGCTGTAGATCATGGATGGATATGGAAGATACCAACTCAATCTAGGTTAGGAACTGGGTTAGTATATAATAGAGCATTAACTAATGTTGATGAAGCAAAGGATTATTTTATTAAGTATTGGGAAGGAAGAGTAGATAATTTAAAAGTCCTTGATTGGACACCTTATTATAATAAGAATTTTTGGTATGATAATGTGGTATGTATTGGATTGTCTGCTGGATTTATTGAACCTTTAGAGAGTAGTGGTATTGCTTTAATAACTTCTGGTCTTACTTCATTGGCACATTCTATTAATGGTAATAGGTATAGTGATCTTAATGCAAAGAGATATAATTTAAAGATGGAAGGATATTTTGAGGAGTCTGTTGACTTTGTTAATATGCATTATGCATATAATAAAAGGAAGACTGGTAGGTTCTGGCAGTTTGTTCAAGGGGATTATATTAAGACAAAATCATTAGAATTTTTTGAGTATGAATCATCTAATAATCCATACGAATTACCCTGTGGTTGCGATGATATAGATATATTTACAGGAGAGAGTTGGAGTTTATTTTTATGTCAAATGATTCCTGATAGTATTTGTAGTAAAGAATCTTCTTTACCACCTACTGCGTTCTTTAGTATGGCTGGTGATTATATACTTCATAAAGATTTTGTGTTAAAATATAACAAGATGGTGGCATTATGATTAAACCTGTTAATAGAGTTGTTATTGTTGGTGGTGGTTCTGCTGGATGGTTGACTGCTGCTTACTTGGTTGCGAAGATGCATCCTCAAACTGAGATATTGTTAGTAGATAAAAAAGTTTCTGATCCTATTGGAGTAGGTGAAGCAACTATCTTAAACTTTAAACAGTTCATGTATGACTGTGGGTTTAAACCTGAAGAGTGGATATCTGAGATAGATGCTACATTTAAATGTGGAATCTTATTTAAGGATTGGCAACAAGAAGGTGTTAATTTATGGCATCCTTTTGCGTTTCCAATGTTTAATAACCTGGATACTGATTTGTTATCTCTATGGACTATGTACAATGATAGGGATTTCTTCACTCATGCATGTGCTTTATATCATCCTGGTGTCACAGAGAATAAGGTTGACCCAGAGAACATAGGAACTTATGCATATCATATTGATTGTGGTAAGTTAGTTAATTTTATCAGGGAGAAACTTGTAAGAAAGGTACAATTAGTTGAACATGAAGTAGTATCTGTTGATAGAAATGAGCGTGGTGGTATTAATCATATTACTATAGATAGTGGAGAGGATATACCATCAGATATATTCATTGATTGTACTGGATTTAAGAGACTGATAGGGCCAGAACCTGACAGTGTAGATTGTGAAGGTAGATTGTTCTGTGATTCGGCAGTCGCTGGTCGTTTTGATTATCAAAACAAACCAATTGAACAGAATCCTTATACAACATGTGCTGCTGTAGAACATGGTTGGATATGGAAGACACCAACTCAAGAACGGGTAGGATCTGGATTAGTTTTTAATAAATCTGTTAGTGATGTTGATGAGGTAAAAGAATCGTTCTGTAAGTATTGGAATAATAGAGTAACCCCAGATGAGTTAAGATTATTAGATTGGACACCATATTATCATAAGAATTTTTGGACTGATAATGTTGTAACTATTGGATTGTCTGCTGGTTTTATTGAACCAATAGAGAGTACTGGTATTGCATTAATCTCTGCTGGTGCTCAAGAATTTGTAGAGTCTTGTCGTGGTAGTTTCTATGATGATTCAATCATAAAAGGATACAACTATCAGATGACTTCATTCTATGAGAGTTGTATTGATTTTGTTAACATGCATTATGCATATAACAAACGGAAGACAGGTAAGTTTTGGAAGTATGTTCAAGATACCTTTAAACCAAGTGAGAAGTTATTATATTATGAGAATGAGGTGCTGAATAATCCAGGTAGACTACCTTCAAATGGGAACTATATGTTTGCTGGAGATAATTGGTCTATGTTCTTATGTCAGATGTTAGATCCAGAACAGATTGAACCCAAGCAAACAAGAAAATGTCCACCTTGGGAGGCAGATAAATTGATGACAGATTTTTATTTCAATGAACAAGAGAAGCATGTTAATTCTATTCTTCATGCTCAGTTTATAGATCAATGTCTTGTTAAAATACGCAAGGGCGAGAGTCTAAATATACCTTACAATGGATAGAGCAAGAGCGTTTAAAGACTTCCTCGAACCAGATGAAGCAAGAGAACTATCTCAATGGAGTGAGAGTAATTATCATAGAGATTGGTTTTTAGATCCTAGGATGGATGCTAATGGTTTATTAAAAACAAAATTGACTACTAGGTTTGCTAACCCTTTAGTCAACTATAATAATCCTATTATTGATCCTTCTAGTATGGATCATGCACAATGTGTAGTAGCATCGTCTCCTGATTTTGAGTACCCACAACTTTGTTATGAGATACAAAAACGTATTGTAAATACATTTGAGTTCACAGACTTTGGGCTTTCTCCTGTCGGAAAAGATGGTATAATAACAGAGGTAAGCTTTAAAGGAGGTACGATTCATCCTCACACTGATCCACCTTGGTTTGAAGGAACCAATACAGTTCATTTTAATTTTATAACACAGAAGCCAGACTCTGGTGGTGTTACTTATATTGAGAATGAACCTTGGGATGTTGAAGAGACTGATTTACTATCGTATATTGTCTCTCAAGCAGAACATAAAGTGGATGAAGTTGTTGGAGATAGGCATCGTGTTTTATGGGTCTTTAGTTTTATGTTATCACAACAGGACACCTTGAAGGTATTCTCATGAGCATAGGTAGACAATTTTATCATCCATCTACTAAAGTATTTGTCAATGGAACATTTGACTTACTTCATCGTGGTCATATTGAATTGATCAATTATGCTAGGTCATTAGGTGACAGGGTATATGTTGGTATAGATAGTGACCGAAGGGTTGCTGAGATGAAGGGTCCGTCTAGACCCATATATAATGTTGAGGATAGAAAGTATTTTCTTGAGAATTTAAAGGCAGTACATAGAGTAGGTGTCTTTGATAATGATTGTCAGTTAGAGGCGATGGTTCAGTTTATACAACCTCATGTAATGGTGGTTGGTTCTGACTGGAAGGATAAGTCTGTAATAGGATCTATGTATTCAGCAAAATTAGTATTCTTTGATAGGGTTGGTGACTATGCAACAACAAAAACAGTACAGAGTATTATTGATAGGCGAGACCTGTGAAGATAGTTATATCTTTGGTAGTGTAGATAGAATAAGTCCAGAAGCACCAGTTCCTGTGGTAAAACATGAGGAGACTCTTACTGCTCTTGGTATGTCCGAGAATGTTAAGAGGAATCTACAAGCATTTGGAGTTCATGTAACTCATATTACTAATAGAAAATTAATAAAGAAGAAAAGAATAGTTGACATTGCTAGTAAGCAACAGTTGGTTAGGGTTGATTATGATGATCAGGTTGATCCAATAAAACCTGCTGAAGTTAAGATGGCATTCCTTACGTCACAGTTTGATGCTATTGTTGTATCTGATTATGATAAGGGGTTTGTTACCATAGAAGATCTCATGACCTTTTGTCAGAATTTTCCAGGTCCAGTCTTCATTGATACTAAGAAGAAAGAATTATTCTCCTGTCAGAATGTTGTCTTTAAGATTAATCAAAGAGAGGCATCTACTTTAAGGGTGCAACCTGCAGAGCAAAACTTAATTATAACTGCTGGAGGTTCGGGTGCATGGTATATGGATAAGTTATATCCTAGTGAGAATGTAAATGTATTTGATGTGGTAGGTGCTGGTGATACATTCCTTGCAGCATTATGTGCTGAGTTTTTAAAAGAACATGACATGGAAGCATCAATTGAGGTTGCTAACAAAGCATCTGCTATTGCTGTACAAAACTATGGATGTTATACATTAACACCTGATGATATTAATTCATTATGAGAAGGAATAAGTCTCATCTAGGTGTTCATTTAACACATGATTCTTCAGTGTGTCAGGTAACTAACGGTCAGATTGATTGGTTCTCTGAAGAGGAGAGATTTAGTAGAGTGAAGCATGATAGTTTTCCATCTTTAGCTCTATTAAATATGGATCTTCGTAGTGTGGATAATAAGGTACAGATATCTGGATTATATGAACCACATGATAAAGATAAGTTTGTAAATGATGCTGATAGTTTTAGTTTACAGGTAGCTAAAAAGTATACTAGTGAGATTGCAGCAGGATCAGTTTATAAAAATGTGATTGAGTATGAATCATACCTTGGACATCATTTGTTCCATGCTGCATGTGGTTTTTATAATTCTGGATTTCCAAGAGCTGCTGTACTTGTTGTAGATGGTATGGGTAATCCTCTTGAAGATAAAGATAACATTCAGGAAGTGGAGAGCATTTATACCTGTGGATATCCAACTATATTTAAAAGACATTCTACTAATGTCACTCCAACATTTCTTGAAGCTGATAAGATGCCTTTATCTTTTGGTATTGGTATGATTTATCAAGCAATGTCCAATTACTTTGGGTTTGGAGATTTTGGTTCTGGTAAATTGATGGGTCTATCTTCTTACGGTAAGGAAGATCCTAACATAAAATCTTTTCTTCATGATGATGGTACTCCTGTTATTGATTTATTTTATCGTAGTAGATTTGGTGTAACATTTATACCCTATGATTATGTGAGATACCCGAATGGTATTGATGAGTTTATTGGTATAGATAGTAAGGATATAAAACAAAGGTTTGCTAATCTTGCGTACAGAGTACAAAAAGATTTTGAAAAGTATATGACTACCTTGATACTAAAGACATTAGATGTTACAGGTGAGAAGAATTTAGTATTAACTGGTGGATGTGCTTTGAATTGTGTAGCAAACTATGAGTACTTGAAACATCTTCCCGAAGGTGTTAAACTATATGTTGAACCTATATCCACTGATGCTGGAACATCTATTGGACTTGCAAAGATTGATTATTATCATGCAACTAAGTCTACATCCAGACATCCATTGAAGACACTATACTTAGGTAAAGAATAACATGGCAAGATATTGTTTTGATATTGATGGTACTATTTGTACACCTGGTGAGGGGTGTGGGACATGTCAGTATGAAGGTGCTACTCCTAAGAAGGATAGGATAGAGGCAGTGAATAAATTATATGATGAAGGACACTATATTATATACATGACTGCTCGTGCAATGGGTAGGAATAAAACTAAACCCCATGCAGAAGCAGCAAAAGTTGCGGAAGAATTATTACAACCACTCACTAAGATGCAGTTGAGTATCTGGGGTTGTAAATACCATGAGTTAATCATGGGTAAACCACATGCAGATCACTTTATAGATGACAAAGGAGTCAACGACCATGCCTTTTTCAAAAATTAAATACGTTGAAAAGGGATGGGGCAATGAGAAATGGATTGTAAATTGTCCAGAGTATTGCGGTAAGATCTTATTCTTTAATAAGGGTAAGAGGTGTTCATGGCATTACCATCTATTAAAAGATGAGACATTCTATCTTCAGTCTGGTAGGATACATTTATTTTATGGGCAGACTGATGATTTAAAAGAATCATATACTAAGATACTTGAACCTGGAGATAAGTTCCATGTTCCAAGGAAGATGAGACATCAAATGTATGCCTTAGAAGATTCAGAGTTGTTTGAATTTTCTACTCAACATTTTGATGAAGATTCACATAGAATTTTTCATGGAGATTGATGACTAAAGAAGTTGCTGATCACCTTACCTTTAAGGATTTAATATGGACACATCCAGAATCAATAAGTACATCTCAATGTGCTAGTTGTATAGAATGGTTCTGGAATAATGATGAATTGCATCAGCAGGGACAGGTATATGGTGGAGATGATTCAGTTCAAGATGGACATCTACATACAAATTTAGATAGGAAGAATACTATACAGGCATACCCAAGTCCAGATGATCCTATATCAGACTTCATGACAGATGTTATGACTGATGGATGGAATCAATATTCAAAGACACTTCCCACACCACAGGGGCAACCAATGTCCTTTAGTGATTATTCTGTTAGGGTATATTATAAAGGACAAGGAAAGTTTTTAGAGCATGTTGATCAGTCGGCAGGTCCAAATGTAATTAGAACATTTGGTATCATTCTGTATTTAAATACAGTAGATGAAGGTGGTGAGACGGACTTTATGGATTATAAACTTAAGATTAAACCAGAAGCAGGTAAGTTAGTAATCTTCCCATGTAATTATCTTTTTAGACATGAAGGTACGGTTCCTTTATCTGAGGATAAGTATATTATTACATCATTTTTAAATCTTGGATGATGAATTTAACTAATCCATTTGGTCCATCTATACTTGAGTGTGCGTGTCCAGATAAGGTATTAAAAGAATTAAATTCTATTGTTGATAGTACTCATCAACAGGATCTTCCAAACTTATTGGATAGAGATTTTGAGATTGTATATTTTACTGAGGAGCAGGTTAATGACTCAGGGTTCACATCATTTATTGGAGAGGTTATACCTGAGTACTTAAAGAGTTGGAATATAAAGAGTGCTAATGTGCAGTATGAGCCTGCAAGTTTTAGTGAATTATATGTTGACGTATGGGCTAATAGATATTTTAAAGGGGATTTTACCCCACCACATGATCATAAAGGTAATGTCTCAGGGATAACTATATTAATGTTACCTGAGGATTCTGATTGGTACGATCTTCATAGTTTAGATTTCATTTGGAATAATGAACATCATAGACCAGAGCAAGAGGTAGGTAAAACATTTATGTTTCCTAACTCATTGCTGCATTGGGTTAACAAAACAAAGTCCGACTCAGAGAGACGGACTTTAAGTTTTAACTTGCAGGTAATCCCTCAAGATATTCAGGGATAGTTTTAAATTTATAATCACCCCATTCTTTTTTAGCACAGGTATATTCTTGATACTTTCCTTTTAAATGGTCAGGGAATGGAACCTCTTCTATCTCTCCACCATACTTATCAACTACCCACTCAGCAACTTGTTTAAAACTTACTGGTTCACTTGTACCTAGATCATAAAATCCAGTTGGTTTATCATTATTAAGAACAATATCTAATACATCATCTACACATACAAAATCTCTTAGGAATTTATCAGAACCTTCAAAGAGTTTTAGTTTATTATCTTCTTTGATTTGCTTAGTGAATTTAGATACAGGACTCGCTTGATCTCCTTTATGGTCTTCACCTGTTCCATATACATTAAAGTATCTGAATGCTTGCATCAATTTAAATTCATCTATATGATCTTGAATCCAGTATTCTAAAGTAACTTTAGATAGTGCATAGTAGTTGAGTGGATTAATGATATCTTTTTGAAGACCATATACTGATGCTGATGATGCATACTTGATAGGGATTTGATATTTTATTGCTTCTCCAAACAACCATTCACTATATTCTATGTTCCAACTAAACAAAGCTTTAAGATTTGTATATGTTGTATCTGATATTGCTCCTTGATGTATTATCAATTCTACTTGATCCCACTTATCAAAGTTACTTTTAAAATACCATGCTCCTTGTTGATCAACTTCTATGATGTCTTTACCTTGATCTTGAAGTGTATTAAGGAAGTGTCTACCAATAAATCCCTGAGAGCCAGTAACTATAATCATTTTTTAAATTCTATTTAGGAATTTTGCCAATATTCTAACACATAAATAGTTTTACTGCAAATTATACGATAGGATATAGCCAATGTCTTTTGGATCATTAGCAAATGTAAGGCCAACTTTGGCAGAGAAAACTCAACTATTATATACTGCACCCGCCGATACATTGGTAGAGGGCAGAGTCTCTTGTACCAATCAAACTTCTGCTACCATACGAGTGAGAGTAGGACTCTCCACTGGTGGAGTAGATGTATTTAATACGAATGGATATGTTGTTTTTGAACAAGAGATACCATCGGGTGACTATTTTGAATCAGATAGTGTATACGTTGCCAGTGGACAGAGTGTAGTAATTCGTTCTACTGATACTAGTTCAGCGTTTACTTTTGTTGGTGAGACAAGTCCTGACAGACAACAAGCAGGAATCATTGCACAAGGTTACGCAAGTGATCCTAATCTAAGTGATCTTCTACACACATTCCCTGCAGGTAAGAATTTTAAAGGCAATCTATTTGTATGTAATAAAGCAACCTACAATTCAAAGGTAAGGGTTGGTCTTGGTACGACTTCTACTGATTATCTTGAGTACAATTATATTGTAGGAAATACAGGAACTCACGTTCGATCTGATATTACAGGTAAACCTAATGACTTAATGTATATTAGGTCTAATGCTGATACTAATATAACATCACATACTATTAGTAATGCAATCTATGATCCTGTTGTAGGTATTATGACATGTACTATTCAGGGACATGGATTTACTGCAAAGGATCATGTTAGATTTAAGGATGGGTCAATTACATTCTCTTGTGCTCAGGATAATTATATAAGCGATCACTCATACCCTAGACCAGGTGACCCTGTTAGTAATAAGTGGTTAAAGATTCAAGATATTCATACAGATTCTTTTTCTGTTCAAATTCTAGATGTTATACCATCTACTAATACTACAACACATGCTTTTAAAGTAGCAGCAACTCAAGGACTTGAGAGAAGTTATGGTCCAGTTAACTTTGTTCTTACTGGTAAGTTTGTAGAGTACACACACTTCTTTGGTTCTGTAGGTATTGGATCTACACTATCAGCAAATAATGCTTACATTGTAGAGAATATGGGGATTGGTATTACCGATCCAGGATCTAAAGCACTTAATGTTATAGGTGAGACACAACTATCTAAGGTAACCATCACAGATGACATCCACATAGGTGGTAACGTACAAACTGTTGGTGTATCTACCTTTGCTGGTACTGTAACCTTCCAAGGTGGTACTGTAAACACTGGTGTGGGTACAGAGAACGCAGTTGTTCTTGATGCTAACGTTAACTCAAACATTACTCCAGGTGTTGCTAACTCCTTTGACTTAGGTCAAGACTCTAAGAGGTGGAGGTATGTATATTATGCTGATACACTTAGAGGTAATCAGATTGATTTAAGTAATGGTACTACTGGTATTGCAACTATCGGTGTTGGTTTTGCTGCTACTACAACTCAAGCAATCATTGGTGCTGCTAACACAGCAGTCATGGCATATGGTGACCTTGCTGCTGACGGAGACCTATGGATTAAAGGTAACGTCGGTGTTGGTACAACAACATTAACTCAATTATCATATGATGCTACTAGTGATGAACTAGTATGGTTCCATAAGTCTCTTAATAGGAACGTACCTCTTTGGGGTCCTGATACTAACTATCAAGTAATAAGTTCTAATACTACTATTGGATCATGGGTAACAGCAATGTGTGATACAGCAACTGGTGGTGCATTCACTCTTACATTACCTCCTGCTCCAGCACAAGGGGATAGGGTTAAGATTATGGATTACAAAAGGAACTTTGATGCTGCTGCATTAACTATTGCTAGGAATGGTAAACCAATTATGGGTGACGCTGCAGACATGACAGTTAACACTGAAGGTGCTTCCTTTGAACTATTGTTCTGGGATGACACTAATGGCTGGTTAGTTACTAACATCTAAGGTATACTGTATTTCTAAATACATTTTTATACCGTAGATATGTCCAAGAATTTTGCTGTCTATTCTAAAGATGGATGTCCTTATTGTGAGAAGATAGAACAGGTATTAAAACTGTCTAACTTAAGTTACGTTACTTACAAATTGGATCAACACTTTGATAAAGACTCATTCTATGGAGAGTTTGGGGAAGGATCTACCTTCCCTCAAGTAGTATTAAACGGTGAGAAACTTGGTGGATGTAAATCTACTGCTAGGTATTTAAAAGAGAATAGTATTATCTCTTAGCGGAATCAAATAAGAAGGTATTAATATATTTGTCTGCGAATTCTTCGCTATAATAGTTTTTTAAAATACCATAAGCAGGATCTGTACCTGCTAGGTGTTTATCATATGCACATTGTTCCTCATATGAGTATTCTCTATGGGGCTTTGCCATCATTTTAAAGTATCTTTTAAGATATAATTCTAATTTCTCTAGGTATTCTTCATAGAAGTCTGATGTCTCGGACTTGATCCAAAGTTTTTTTGAAAAGAATTTATTTAGATCGTATATATTAGATTTGTTTTTAGTTCTGTTGGGTTGATCTCCTAACCATTCATTGATATACTTATCAATATACCAGTACTCATTCTTTAGGGGATGGAAGTCTATAGTGCCAAAGAATCTTTTGTCACCAGCATTTACAAACTCTGTTCCAAAGATAGGGTTAACCTTAGTAACATCAGGATACATTACTAAGGATTCTGCAATAAATTTACCTTGCAGGTTTAATTCAGTTAATCTTATCCTTCGGAGCCAATCAGTTCTCCATACATAAGATTTGATAGTTGATCCATTGTCAATTACTTCTGGTTCTAACCAATCTGGTAAACTTACATCATCGAAAAGAGTATAGTCAGCATAATTATCTGTACCATACTGAAGACATTTAAATAAGGTATCCTTTACACTCATTACAAGTTTTAAATCAAGTATAACATATTTAGTATGAAAGTTGTAGCGTTATTCTCTGGTCATGGAGCATCTGCTGTGGTGCTAGAGGATGGTGTTGTCAAAAATTATTTTAAAGAGGAGAGATATAGTAGGGAGAAACATGATGAGAGAATAGAACATATCTATCAGATGATATTGGATGTTGATCCTGATTATATTATTCTTAATACTAACTATGATGAGGATGAGAAGAGGGAGTTAATACGTAGGGTTAATCCAAGAGTTAAGTTTATAGAGACAAAAGAATCTGTACATCATTTACACCATGCTTCACTTGCCTTTTATAATAGTGGGTTTGATAAGGCATTAGTTCTAGTAGTTGATGCTTGTGGTGGAGTGATTGGTGAAGATGAGTATGAAGGTGAGAGTGTTTACTTTGCAAGGTATCCTTCTAAGTTTACTCCAGTCTATAAAAAGAACTGGTCAGAGGAACATGTAATACATGATCCAAACATTGGTAATCTTTATAACAGTGCTGCATTAGCAATTGGTCAGACGATTGATGACTGTGGTAAAGCGATGGGATTGTCATCTTATGGTGATCGAATCTTTGAGATTAAGTTTACACTTGATCGTGTTAATAATTATTTTCAAGAGTGTCCAGACTTTTTAGATGTATTATTTCGTAAGAGAGATAGGTATCATATTGATATCACTAGAGAGAATTATAAAAAGTTTGCAGATTATTGTTGTGAGGTACAGTGGCATTGTCAAGAACAAGTATGTGAATTAGTTGGTAAGTATGTTAAAAAACTAGGTGTAAATAAGGTTTGTATTAGTGGTGGATATGGATTGAATATCCTTACTAACTATCAACTCCTAAAAAGATTCCCAGAAGTTAAGTTTTATTTTGAACCTTTATGTGATGATGGTGGTAACTCTATAGGTGCTGCCATGTATGCTTATAGAAAACTAACTAAGGACACAACTGTTAGACCTATAACTACAACAGCACATCATGGACTCAAGCATGATGTTAGTAAGTATAATGGTAGACATGCTGATGTAGATGAGATTGCCCGTTTACTATATGATAATCGTTCTGTAGCAGTCTTTAATGGACTTGCAGAGTCAGGACAACGTGCTCTAGGTAATAGATCTATCTTATTTAATGCTCTTAATCCTGATGCTAGAGACATTGTAAATAGAATTAAGAAGAGAGAATGGTACAGACCTTTTGCTGCCATAGTATTGGAGGAAGATGCTCATCTATATTTTGATGATGCTATATCAAATCCATACATGACAGTATGCTTTCCAGTTAAGACTGATCTAATTCCTGGAGTGACTCATGTTGATAAGACATGTAGGGTACAGACAGTAAGTAGTGGACATCTTTATGATATTTTGCTACAATTTAAACAACTAAGTGGTCACGGTATATTACTTAATACAAGTTTGAATCTTGCTGGTGAACCATTAGTTGAAACACCTGATCAAGCACTCAATACTCTCCGTGGGTCTGCGTTAGATTATCTTTGGTTTTATGAGACTAAACAATTACTATGACTACAGATCAAGATGGAGAAGAAAAGTCTCTAAATAAAATTAAGAAGGAACCACTTGAAATTAACAAGGGGTTTGAGTTAATGTTACGTCACCGTAACAGGAGGGGGAATCAACTAAAACCTAGAACATTTCGCATAATGTTTGGCAAAGTGATCTCTCTCTTTAAACGAGAGATACGTTTGCATTTTGAGTTCAGTATTGACATCAAAAAAACAAAGTAATTCTCGGAGAAGGCACATGGAGATGACCATAGTAACCTTGACACTAACTACCGTAGTGTCTTTACTTGCACTCTTAGTAGGAGGTATGATAGGATGGTTAGCAAGACAGCATTCTTATGAAACTACACCGCAGTACATGTGGACTCATCCTGAGATGTTAGATGAGAATGGTAATTTGATTCCTGATGAAATTGTAGCAGTTCGATTTGAAAATTATGACACCACAGAAGACAACGAAGAAGACTAAAACGATTGATGATCTTCCTGAGTTGCAACCGAATCCATTCATGCATGAGATTCTTGAACTGGCATCCAAGCAAAGGAGCACTGCGTTAAAGGCAGAGGTTCTTCAGAAGTATAGATGTGATCCATTAGTCACTATTCTTATTTGGAATTTTGATGACACATGCAAGTCTGTACTTCCTGAAGGAGAAGTTCCTTATTCTAAACCAGATGAGCAGACACCATTTGATGATACCTTATCTGCAACAATGAATAAGGCAGCGAACTCTGACTACATGCCTGATGAAGCAGTAAGGAATAAGCATACCTCAATTCGTAAGGAGTTCCAGAACTTCTACAATTATTTACAGGGTGGTAACCCAGGTCTGTCAGGTCTTCGTAGAGAGACAATGTTTATTCAGATGCTTGAGGGTCTTCACCCTAAAGAAGCAGAGATAATGGTATTAGTTAAGGATCATCAACTTCAAAAGAAATATAAACTAACTCTAGGTATTATTCAAACTGCTTACCCAGATGTTACATGGGGTGGTCGTTCATGAGTATCACTCTTCTACATGAAAATTGTAAACCAGAGGCGGGGGAGGATAAGAAATTACCTTACACTGCATACTTGGTGACATATAAATTGGAAGGTAAAAATGTATATGATCTTGCAATAGCGACTAAAGAAGTTGATTTGTTTGATCATTATTATGACAAGTATAAGAAAGACTTCGTAACATTTAAACAAGCAGGTGGTATGGCAAATCCAAAGACATGGTATCCTGCTGGACAAGAACCAAAAAAACCTAGAAGAAAAAGGAAGGACTAGATATGGCAGAAGGATTCGGTGGTAGCGTTGGTAGTAATGGACCAAGTAAAGCTACAGTAGTAATCAATGATGATGAAGTTCAAAAACTTCTTAAAGATTACAAAAAAATTAAAAAGTATATGAAGTCTACTCTTTATGAGGTTAAACTTATGGAGGGTACAGAGGATAAGGTTAGCAAACTCCTTGAAGAGTATGGTGGTGATTTGGATGAGCAAGATTGATACACAGGGTATGGGTGGACCAGTTGACCCAAATTATATCCCTGATGGTAAACCACAAAGACATAAACCTGCTCTTATTAATCCAAGGAGATTATTTACTGAGACTTATGCTAAGGAGATGAAGATACTTATTAATGAAGTATTGGATGAACGTGAGCATAAGAAGAGATTAGATGGAGCATATGATGATGTTAAACCTCTACCACCATCATACTTTGATACTAAACACTTCCAGTATCGTGTTGGAGAAGAGGAACCACCTTATGAGGATTGGAGTCAATGAATTACAAGGATTCTGGCGTAGACATTCAAGCAGGTAATGCTTTTGTAGACAGACTCAAATTAAAAGCACCCTCCATTGGTGGATTCAATGGTATGATGCAGGTTCCCCGTGGATATGAGGAACCTGTTTTAGTATCTGGTACTGATGGTGTAGGTACTAAGATTAATATTGCAAGAGTTGCCAATGATTATACAACCATTGGTATAGATCTTGTTGCTATGTGTGTCAACGATGTGATTACATGTGGTGCTAAACCATTACACTTCTTAGATTATATCTCTACTAAAAAGTTAGATGATAGATTAGATGATATAATGGATGGTATTCTTAAGGGATGTGAGTTAGCATGTTGTGAACTCTTAGGTGGAGAGACTGCTGAACATGGTAGGTTTGCTAATGATATTGATCTTGCAGGATTTTGTACTGGTATTGTAGAGAAGAGTGAGATAGTTGATGGTAGTCTTATCAAAGAAGGTGATGTAATTATTGGTATAGAAAGTAGTGGATTGCATAGCAATGGATATAGTTTGATCAATGATATGTTATGGAGACATAAGATAGCATGGGCAGATACTCCTGAGTTAATTACTCCTACTAGAATCTATGCACCATTGGTACAGTATCTTTTAAATGAGATACCTATCTTAGGTATGGCACA
>Ga0066836_10000591_pt1 | contig 17792 bp, 10 predicted proteins | sample ETNtaG_18_FD_71568 | JGI IMG/M metagenome (GOLD analysis project Ga0066836, IMG submission 71568) | Marine microbial and viral communities from oxygen minimum zone, Eastern Pacific Ocean - ETNP201302SV91 | ecosystem: Environmental > Aquatic > Marine > Oceanic | place: Pacific Ocean: Eastern... | reverse complement strand
ATCTTTTAAACCTACCATAACCATTGTGGGGGTTTTTATATTTCCAACTAATGAAATAGGTGAGAACTTCCAATATTCTTCAAAATTTTCCCATGGTTGATCTTTATATCTGGAATTTGCATAACCATAATAATTATCTGCGGTTAAAGTCTTTGAAATCCAATTCATAACAGGTTTAGCAACAACAGCAGCTTTGAACCTATCATTTTTACCAATAATCCATGCGGTCATAATTCCCCCTGCACTTCCTCCTGTTACAAACAAATTATTTTCATCAATATATCCTGTTTTTATCATTTCATCAACTCCATCCATTACATCATGATAATCATCTCCAGGATAATTTCTATATAAGAGATTTCCAAATTCTTCTCCATAACTTGTGCTACCTCTTGGGTTTGGATAAAAAACAACATACCCACTTGCTGAATAAAGAAGAACTTCGGGAGAAAATCTATCTCCGTAATTGCTAATTGGTCCACCGTGATTTTCAACAATCAATGGATATTTAATATTTTTATTAAAATTAGGAGGTTTAGCTATCCATCCCTGGATCTTTCTTCCATCTACTGAAGACTTATACCAAATTTCTTCAACCATTCCTAGATTTCTGTTGTCTAACAAATCTTTATTGAGATTGGTAATTTTTTTTACTGTTTTTCCATCAAAATAGGCAACATCTGATGGATGATAAGGTGAAGTCATGGTATAAGCAATCTTACCATTTTTTGAAACAGAATATGAACCCCCTCCATACGGTCTTCCAATTGTGGTTCCACCAAGATTGTCACATAGCTTTTTGGTATTCCCTGTTAAGTTTATATATCCAATTTTTGTGTTCCCTTTGTCATCATAATTAAAATAAAGCCCTTCGTTATCTTCAGACCAATTTAAATTAGAAATATCTCTATCTAAATTTGTTTTGATCTCGGTTTTATTTGAACCATCAATATTCATAACATATAATTTTGATGTTTGATATGTTTGAACTTTATCATCATAACCAAGGTAAGCTATTTTTTTTCCATCTGATGAAATAGAAACACCATAATCTGGTCCAAATCTACTTGTCAATTCTTTTACTTTTTTGGTTTCTATAGAAATAGAATAAAGCTCTGAATTTCTAAAATCATATTCCCAATCTTTATTATAATTAGAAGAAAAAATAAAACTTTTATTGTCTTTAGTCCATTTAAATGATCTATGATTATAATTTTCACTTGTTATTTGAATAGGAGTTCCTCCTTCACTGGAAATTATAAAAATATGATTAAACCCTCTATCCATATAACCAGAACCATCAGCTTCATGTTTTAACCTTTCAGTTATCCTAGGTCTAGGAGCCCAATTTGCACCTTTAGGCTTTGTAGGAGGAGTTACTAGATGTATTGGATCTTTAGGTATAAACATTGAAAATGCAAGATATTTTCCATTAGGAGACCATTGAAGATTTCCAGGGGATTTTTCCAATTGGGATACCTTAGAATATTGTTTTGTATCGGTCCAATATATATAAATTTCTGTACCTTCATTATTGTCACTAGAAGAAAGAAAAGCTATTCTTTTTCCATCCGCTGACCATCTGGGGCTTCTTTCATTTCTTTCATTTGAAGTAAGCTTTTTATGATCACTTCCATCAGGGTTTATTATCCATAAACTACTTCTTTTTCCATCTTTCATAATATCCATCATTGTCCTTACATATACAATCTTGTTTCCGTCAGAAGATATTTGAGGATCTTGTACATATTGAAGATTAAAAACATCCAGATTGGAGAACTTTTTCTGGCCATTTAAATTAAAAGAGAAAGAAAATAAGAAAATTAAAAAGTATTTCATTTATATAAATATATTTATATAAATATATATTCTTTAAATAATAATTAATGCAAAAAAAACCTTTTTTGATATATAAATCTTCTGCCGGCTCAGGAAAGACTTATACTTTAGCAAAAAACTATATTAGACTATCCCTTAAATCACCATATCATTTTAAAAAAATACTAGCAGTAACCTTTACTAATAAAGCTGCAAAAGAAATGAAAGAAAGAATTTTAGATATGATTAATGATATTATTAATCAAAAAGAAAAAGATTTGATATTAGAATATGCAAAAACCTATAAAGTATCATCAGATCAAATAGTAAAAAGAATTAAAAATCTTCAAAAAAATTTAATGCATAATTATTCCTATTTTTCTATAACTACAATAGACACCTTTTTTTACAGCATAATTCAATCTTTCACAAGGGATCTCAAGTTTAGAGGGATTTTTAATATAGAGATAGATCAAGAACTTGTAACCAATGAAGTAATAGAAAACTTTTTATCTGGTCTAAAAAAAAATTCTGATGTATCGAAATGGTTAATAGAATTCTCTAGAGAAAAACTAATGTCAGAGAAAGATTTTATGATATTTCAGGAATTAAAAAACATGCTTAAAAACCTTTTTACTGAAGAGTTTAAGTCTTTATCTAAATCTGTTGAAAATAAAAATTACAATTCCGAAATAAAGTCTTTGAAATCAAAAATTTACATAGTTAAATCAGAATTTGAAAATTTGGTAATATCTAAAGCAAAGGGAATATATGAATTGATAATAAATAAAGGATATGATGTTATGGATTTTAGTTATAAAGAAAATGGAGTTGTAGGTTTTATCAAAAAAACATCTAATGGAATAATTAGTTATCCAGGGTCTAGAGTTTTTGAATGTATAAATAATACAAATAAATGGGTTAGTAAGGATAAGGAAAATAAAGAAGAAATAATTTCATTTGTTGATAACAGTTTAATGCCAAATATGAAAGATCTTATTTTGGTTTATGAAAAAAGTTATATTAAATATAATACAGCTTTAGAGTTAAAAAACTATTTATATGTTTTTGGTATTTTAAGTGAATTACAAAAACAAGTTGTTAATTATAGAGATGAAAATGAAGTTATTTTAATTTCAGATCTTTCTGAACTATTATACGAAATTATAAAAGATGATAATATTCCTTTTGTGTATGAGAAGGTAGGAAATACTTATGATAATTTTCTTATTGATGAATTTCAAGATACTAGTAAATATCAATGGGAAAACTTTAAAGCTATGATTAAAGAATCTCTTTCATATGGTAATGAAAATTTACTGGTCGGGGATATAAAACAAAGTATTTATAGGTGGAGAGGATCAGATTCAAAGATTATGGACAGTACAATTAATTCTCAAATAGATGAAAGTTTACTAAAAACCAAAAATTTAAATGTTAATTGGAGAAGTGGAGAGAATATAGTTGAATTTAATAATAATATTTTCAGTAATATTTCATCTTTTATTGAAGATGATAAAATAAAAAAACATTTAAACAAAATTTATAATAAAGATATAAAACAAGAGGTAAGTAGTGATATGAAAAAGAAGGGGTATGTTGAAATTTTGTTTCAGGAAAAAAATGTGTTTTCTAAAGAAGATAGGTTGGATAATATTAAAGATTTTACTATAAAATCAATTCAAAGAATCCAGGATAAAGGATTTGTTGCCGGAGATATTGGAATTATTGTTAGGGATAATAATGAAGCTAAAATTATTGCGGAAACTCTAATAAAAGAATCTAAGAAAAATTATAAATATAATTTTAATCATGTTTCAGCTGATGCTTTAGATATAAAGTCTTCACCTATTGTTTTATTTTTTATTAGCGTATTTAAATACATGCATAATTATAAAGATAGGTTAGCATTATCAGAGATAGTTCATTTTTATTATAAGTATGTATTAGATTCTAAAGATATTTCTCACTATTCTATGTCAAATGATGATAAGCTTAGTTGTCTACCTAAAGATTTTAAAGATAATATTTTTGAAATTTCAAGGTTGCCAATATATGAAATGGTCGAATCTATCATTAGAATTTTTAAATTAAATTCATTGAAAGATTATGTTCCTTATCTTCAAGCTTTTCAGGATTCAGTATTAGAGTACAAACAGTATAGGAATGGGGATGCTTCTTCTTTTATTGAATGGTGGGATAAAAACAATAATAAAAAACTTAATTTGACTGAGCAAAAAGACTCAATCAATCTTATAACTATTCATAAATCAAAGGGACTTGAATTTAATTATGTAATCATGCCTTTTTTTACTTGGAAACTAGATAACGAATCATCCGGCTATAAAGAAAATATTATGTGGATTGATCTTAAAAGATTTGATGATGAATTTAAATTTCCTTATCCTATAAAATATAAATCAAATCACCCAAAAAGTTTATATATAGATTATTATGAAAAAGAAAGAATTAAATCTTATGAAGATAATATAAATCTAATGTATGTTTCTTTTACTAGACCAAAGTTGGGGTTATTTGTTAATGCTTCAATAAAAGGGAAGGAAATTAAGACAGTATCGGATTTATTATATTGTAATCTTGAGAAAGATATTGTTTTAAATAAATTTAAAACTGGAATTTTTTCATCTTTAAAAGACAATTCTATTATAAAGCAAACTTATACTTTAGAGAAATATCCTTCATACTCATGGAAAGAAAGGATGAGAATAAGAACAAATTCAGAAGATAAAATTGATTTTGACAATATTAGAAGAGGTAATAAAATACATAATATTTTAATGTACATTGAAAATATTAATCAAATAGAGAAAGGAGTAAACTTAGCAATTGCAAAAAATATTATTTCTAAATCAGAAAAAAAAAATTACTCTGATATAATTAAAGTTATTTTAAATAATCCTAAAGTAAAACCATTTTTTGATCCAAAGTTAGAATCATATAATGAAATTGAGATAATTAATAAAAATGGTAATATAAACAGAATGGATAGGATAGTTGAGATGAGGGATAAATCAATTAATATCATTGATTATAAAACTGGTTCAGAAAAAGAGGGTCATATTTCACAAGTAGAAACTTATAAAAATGTATTAAAAGAAATTGAAGACAAAAATATTTCTGCTTATCTAATTTATATTGATTTGAATAAGGTTGTAAAAGTATGAATAAAAAGTTTTTTTTAGAAGAGGTTGTAGATTATACATTTAGAAAATATAAAGATTTAAGAAATCTTAAAATTATATTTCCGAATAGAAGAGCAGGTTTATATTTTCAAAAAGCATTGTCAAAAAAAACAAATAAAGCCATGTGGTCTCCAAAAGTTTTAACCATGGAAGAGTTTGTTCAAGGGTATATTAATATTAAAATTTCTGATGAAATTTCAGACAATATTTTGTTGAATCATTATTTATTCCAAATAACTCAAAAATATCAAGATAAAGACTCACTAAATAGTTTTGAGAAATTTTACTACTGGGGTCAGATTTTGATTAATGATTTTGATGATATTGATCAAAGTCTTAAGGATGAGTCAAAAATATTTAAGTCGATTAAAGACCAAAAAGAAATTGATGAAACATTCAAGTTTTTAGATAAAGAAAATTTTGAATCAATAAAATCATTTTGGAAAAAATTTTTTCCAAAAATGAGTTCTAATCAAAAAAGCTTTCATGAAACATGGAAAATATTATTAAAAATTTATAGAGAATTTAAGAAAACTCTAATAAAAAATAAAATTGGTTATAAAGGTTTAGTTTATAAAGAATTTCTTCAATCTATTTCTTCTTTTGTTGCAAATAACAAAAAACATAAATATTTATTTGTGGGTTTTAGTTCATTAACTAATGCTGAAAAAGAAATAATTAAATATTTTATAAACAAATATTCTTCAATGGCATTTTGGGATTTTGATAGTTATTATTTTAATGATATTGATCAAGAAGCTGGAGATTCGTTTAGGAAATTTAGTGAAGATAATATTTTGAATTCAACCTTTCCAACTTCAACTCCTAATAATTTTGAAGAAGTAGAAAAAAAATTTTATTCTATTGGGGTTGGTTCTCAGGTTGGTCAGGCAAAAATTCTAGGAAATATTCTTTTAAAAAAATCCGATGAAATTAATTTTGATCAAGATAAGGTTTTAATTCTTTTGCCAAATGAAAACCTTCTTTTTCCTGTACTAAATACAATTCCAGATTCTATAAGTAATATAAATGTAACTATGGGATTTCCTTTGTCTGAAACACCTCTTTTTAATATGATTCATTTGATTGTAAAAGTTCATAAAAATTCTTTTAAAAGAGATCTGAAAAATTGCAATTATTTTAAAGATATTCTAGAATTAATATCCCATCCTTACATTTATCAATATGATAAACAAGGTTCCAATTCACTTATATCTGATCTTAATGATAAAAAAATAATTTACGTTAGCCATAAGTATTTATTTGAATTTTCAGAAATTTTAAAACATATTTTTGATTCAAAAAGTAGTTTGATTGAAATCTTAAAAAATGTATCTACATTAATTTATAATCATTCAAATGAATTAGGTAAGCTTGATAGAGAATATTTAAGATTATTTCTAGATATAATTGATAGAATTGAAAAAATTAATATTGATTTTCAATCCTTTGAAGTTTTATCAAAATTATTAACCCAAATTTTGAAAATTACTAGAATTCCGTTTTCTGGTGAACCTCTTTCTGGTCTTCAAATAATGGGGGTACTTGAATCAAGAAATTTAGATTTTGATGATGTTTATATTTTGAATATGAATGAAGGTGAATTTCCAAAAAATAAATTAAATATTTCATTTATTCCATTCAATATAAGAAAGGCTTTTAAACTTAAAACGGTCGATGTTATGGATAAGGTTTATAGTTATTTGTTTTACAGGGTAATTCAAAGAGCAAAAAATATCACTTTTATTTATAACAAAAATTCTGATTTTAACTCTAAAGGTGAAATAAGCAGGTTTATTAAACAATTAAATAATGAATCAAAATATCAAGTTAAAGATTTATCAGTAACAGATAAAATTGGTATTATTAAACATTCAAAATTAATTATTCCTAAAACAAATAATTTATTAGATAAAATAAGAAAAAGGTTTTATGAAGACGGATATCTTTCACCTTCTGGTGTTAAAGATTACATGGATTGCTCTCTTAGATTTTATTATAAATATTTAGCTAATATTAAACAAATAACACCTTATTCAGAAAATATTGGAAAACCAGAATTTGGTAAGATTACTCATAATGCTTTAGAGTTAGTATACAATGATGTTTTAAATAATAAAAAAGAAAATGTTATTGAAAAGAATGATTTTCTAAAAATTAAAGCTGGTATTAGTGGATCTCTTAGTAAAGTAATAAAGAAGCATTTTAGGCTTAACAATAAAAACGAATTTATACCTGAAGGAAATAATATTATTTTAATTGAAATAATAAAAGATTACATGAATAAAGTAATCTCATTTGATGAGAAATATGCACCATTTAAAATATTAAATCTAGAAGGAGATAAAAAATCTGGTTTTATTAAGAAATATAATTTATCAAAAAAAAATAAAGTTAATATTTCAGGTTTTATTGATAGAATAGACAAGAAAAATAATAAAATTAGGATAATAGACTATAAAACTGGAGGGGATTCAAGAATATCCAAAGATGTAAAATCATTATTTTCAAAAGAAAAAAAAGAACGAAATGATGCATTATTTCAATTATTATTTTATTCTTTATTAGTAAAGAATTCAATAGATAAATGTCAATCTATTACTCCGGGTTTGATTAATATAAGACAAGTAAAAAATAAAATATCAGATATAAGAATTATAATAAATAAAAAAAAGATTGATAATATTTTACCACTTTTAGATGAATTCGAAAAGTATCTTGAAGATAAAATAAATGAAATTTTTGATGAAAAAATTCCATTTACTCAAAATGAGGATAAAGAAGAATGTAAATATTGTCCTTATAAAAATATGTGTTCTGTATAAACTATATATTTAAATCAATTTTTTCAACTAATGTAGATTTTGGAACAGCCCCAACTTGTTTATCTACAACTTCTCCATTCTTAAATAGTAGTAATGTAGGAATTGATCTAACTCCAAATTTTATAGAAGTTTCTTGATTATTATCTACATCTAATTTTCCTATAACTGCTTTTCCTTCATAATCTCCAGCAAGCTCATCTATCATGGGTGCTATCATTTTACATGGGCCACACCATTGAGCGGTAAAATCAACTAGAACAGGTTTTTCTTGTTTAATTATTTCATCAAAATTTGAATCTGTAATTTCAATTGCTTTTCCCATTTTTTTTTTTTTTTAATTATTAAAAATTTATCAAATATAAAATTTTTGATTGATAGAAAAATGATTTATTTAATGATTTTATATTCTAAATAGGGTAAATTTTCTAATCTAGAAATTAAATCATTTGAAATATCAATTTTCTTATCTCTTGATAGCATATCTAAGCTGAAATTTTGGCCATTATTTTCTGAGTTTATTGTAAATGTAAGTTTACAATTACCTTTTGAATCCTGAATAAAAATATCATTTATTTCTTTAATAAAATTTTTATTTATATCATTTGAATGAATACTTATATTTAATTCTTTAATCATTTTTTTTCTTAATTCAGATAAGAGCTTTATATCAAAAATCTTAACTTCATTTTGGTTTGGATCATTCCATCTTGGTTGAATTTTTCCTGAAATAATTATCATAAATTCATTTTCAAAATAATTTTTCCATTTAATATAATCATCTCCAAAAAAATAAAATTGGTAATTGTCCTCATAATCTTCTAATTTAATAATTCCATAAGGTTTTCCATTTTTAGATATCCTATGTTCAACATTAGATATTATTCCGCCAATTTTAATATTTTCTTTATTACTTATTTCATTATCTTTTAGAAGTTTAAGATTACAATTACAAAAGTTTTCTAATTCTAATTTATATTTATCTAATGGATGACCGGATACGTAAAGTCCAAGAATTTCTTTTTCAATTTTTTGTTTTTCAATTTTAGAATAAGGTTCTATTTCAACAATTTCAGGAATTGGAATATCAATTCCATTTTTATCACCAAATAATGATGCTTGTTTACTTTCTTTTTTCTTTTGAACTTTTCCAGCGTATTGAATGGCTTTTTCTATAAAGGATAACTCACCATTGTTCGAATCAATATATTGTTTTCTATGAATTTTACCTAAACAATCAAATGCTCCAGCTTGAGATAGAGCCTCATATGTTTTTTTATTTACTGTTCTTGAATTTGTTCTTATGGCAAAATCAAATATATCTTTAAATGAGCCATTTGTGTTTCTCTCTTCTAAAATTGATTGTACTGCTGACCCACCAGTTCCCTTAACTGCTCCTATTCCAAATAAAATTTCACCAGATTTATTACAAATAAAATCTTTTCCAGATTGATTAATATCAGGTCCTAAAACCTTAATTTTAGCTTTCCTACATTCATCCATAAAATAAGATATTTTTTCAATGTTGTTTTGATTATGGGATAATACAGCTGCCATATATTCCGAAATATAATTTGCTTTCATATATGTAGTTTTATAAGCAATTGAAGAATAACAAGTACTATGAGATTTATTAAATGCGTATTCGGCAAAAGATTGCCAGTCTTGCCATATCTTTTCAAGTTTAGTTTGATCAATATTATTTTCAGTTCCACCTTTGAAAAATTTAGGTTTTAATTTCCCTAAAAGTTTTGAATCCTTTTTACCCATAGCTTTTCTTAATTGATCAGCTTCGCCTTTAGAAAAGTTGGCTATTTTTTGAGAAATTAACATCACTTGTTCCTGATAAACTGTTATTCCAAATGTTTCTCCCAAAAACTCTTCCATTTCTGGTAGATCATATTCAATTTTTTCCTTACCATGTTTTCTAGCAATATAATTAGGAATATATTCCATAGGTCCCGGTCTATATAAAGCGTTCATTGCAATAAGATCTTCAAATCTATCGGGTTTGAGAGCTTTAAGGTGTTTTTGCATTCCTAATGATTCAAATTGAAAAGTTGCATTGGTGTAACCCTTTTGATACATTTCATAGGTTTTTTTGTCATCAAGTGGTATGTTTTCTAAATCAATTTCTATTCCATGATTAGCTTTTACATTTTTTACAGCTGTATTAAGTATTGATAAAGTTTTTAAACCTAAAAAATCCATTTTCAACATTCCAGCAGACTCTATTACACTATTATCAAATTGTGTTATTAATAATTCAGAGTCTTTTGACTTAGAAACAGGAATATATTTTGTTAGTTCCTTTGGAGTTATAATTATACCACAAGCATGAGTGCCAACATTTCTTAGAGATCCTTCAATTACTTCTGCCTGATTTAATACCTGAGATTCTAGATTATTTTTTTTTCTAATGTCGGATAAGTCAGATACCTCTTTAAATGCATCAATTAAATTTACACTAGGTCTATCTGGAATTAGTTTAGCAAGTTTATCAGTTTCTGATAAAGAAAGCTCAAGAACTCTTCCAGCATCTCTAATTGAAGATTTTGCAGCCATAGTACCATAAGTTATTATCTGAGCAACTTTATCATATCCATATTTATTTACTACATAATCAATAATTTTATCTCGTCCTATATCGTCAAAATCAATATCTATGTCAGGAAGAGAAATTCTATCTGGATTCAAAAATCTTTCAAATAGTAAATTGTATTTTATTGGGTCAATATTTGTAATTCCAATACAATATGCTACAACTGAACCTGCTGCAGAACCCCTTCCTGGTCCAACACTAACACCCAATTCTTTTGCCTTATTTGTAATATCTTGAACAATGAGAAAATAACCTGGATAACCTATATTTTTAATTGCTTCTAACTCATAATTTATTCTTTCTTTTAGATTAGCATCAATTTTATTGTATTTCTTTTTTGCTCCTTCTAGGGTTAATTTTTTTAAAAATGCATTTTCACCGACTTCTTGATTTTTTGGATCATAATATTCTTTTGGTATTTCATATTTTGGTAAAACAACTTCTCTTTTTAAATCATAAGTTTCTATCTTATTTATTATTTCACTAATATTTACTATTGATTCTGGTAAATCTTGAAAAAGACTTTTCATTTCTTCTTGAGTTTTGAAATAATATTCATTATTTGGAAATCCAAATCTTTTTCTACTGCCTTTTCCTATTTCAGTAGATTTAAATTCTCCTTGTTTTATACATAAAAGAATATCATGGGCATCAGAATCTTCTTTATTGATATAATAAACTTCATTTGAAGCGAATGTCTTAACATTATATTTTTTTGAGAAATCTAATAAAACTTTATTTACATGATTTTCCTCATCTAAATTATGTCTAAGTAATTCTAAATAGAAATCATCTTTAAAAACATCTAACCACCATTTAAGTTCTTCCTCAGCTTTATCTTCACCGTAGTTTAGAATTAAATTTGGGATTGAACTTTGTAATCCTCCTGATAATGCAATTAAATTATTTTTATATTTTTTAACTAATTCTTTATCTATTCTCGGATATAAACCATATAGTCCTTCTAAATAGCCCAATGAAGATAATTTAGTTAAATTTTTATAACCTTCTTTGTTTTTAGCAAGAAGAATTTGATTATATCTTTTATCAGGATTGTCTCTTGTAAATTTTGTTTTTTTTCTATCTTCCGAAATAAAAAATTCACAACCAACAATTGGTTTTATTTCTTTTTTATTTGCTTCTTGAACAAATTTAAATGCGCCAAACATATTTCCTAAATCTGTTAGAGCAACTGCTGGCATATTATCTTTTATGGATTTATCTATAATATCTTTAATGCTTGATGTTGCTTGAAGTATTGAATAATGGGAATGGTTATGAAGATGAATATAAGGTTCAGTTATTTTCTTTTCTTTTTTACTTTCTATTTTATTATTTAAATCATCATTTATTATTTTAAAATTTGATTCTTTTATTTCTACTGCCTCATATTTTATTTCTATTGATTTTGATTCTTCTGTTTCAAAAACTTTTCTTTTCAACAATTCAAAGAAGCATTTTGCTGTTGCATTTACATCGGCTCTTGCGTCATGAGCATCACTGAAATCACGCTCAAATAGTATATTATGTAATTCAATTAATTTAGGCATTTTTAATCTACCACCCAATCCACCTTTTAACTGACAATATTCTTTGGAAATCATTCCAGTATCTATACCTTCTTTTTCTAATAAGTTGGTTTTTATTTTTGACCTATAGAACTCTGAACCTAAAATTTTAATATCAAAATTTATATTGTGACCAATTATATATTTATTTTTTTCTAACTCATTGTTAAATTGTTTTAGCACATCATTTATTTCTTTTCCCTCATCTAGTGCTTTTTGGGTTGATATTCCATGAATTTTTTCAGCATTGAATGGTATTGTAAAATTCTTTGGTTTGATTATATGCGATTCTGACGAAATAAGATTACCTGATTTGTCATTTGTTTGCCATGCGATTTGAACCATTCTTGGCCAATTATCAATTTCAGAAATTGGTGCTGAATAATTTTTAGGGAGACCAGTGGTTTCAGTGTCAAATGTTAAGTACATTAAAAAAAATTATTTGTATAAAAATAGAGAAACTATTTTCTTTAATGCATAGGTATGAATATAATTTTTTTAGATTCAAAGAAACTTTCTTCAAAATAATTTTTTAGTTCATAAACGATATGTTTTTGATTTAATTCTTCAAGTTCTTCTTTTAACTCTCCTCCCTTAAAACAAATCATTCCGTTATTGTTTTTATTTATTATATTTTTTTTTGTATAAGTAAATATTTTACTTAATCTACCAAATGCTCTACATATTACGTAATCTATTTTTTTATCTTCATCTTCTATTCTCTTATTGATTGTAGTTGCATTTTTAATATTGATTTCTTTTATAATTTCTTTAATTATTTTTATTTTTTTTAATTTGGAATCTACTAAATAGAATTTGTTATTAGGATATAAAATTGCTAAGGGAATTCCCGGAAATCCACCTCCAGTTCCTACATCCATTATGGTTTGATTATGATGATTGATAATTGATAATTTATGAATACTTAAAGAATGAAGGACATGTTTTAAATAAAAATTATCAATATCTTTTCTAGATATTAAATTAACTCTCTTATTCCAAAACTTAAATAATTCTTCTAACTGTTTTAACTTTTTTATTTGATCTTCATTTAATATTTTGAAGTGTTTGACAATTAATTCTGAGGAGTTCAATTTATATCAAATTTGAGATTTTTTATTTTTCATTATTTCAAACAAAAGATCTCTAGCTCTAAAAAGTTGAGCTTTAATAGTACCTAAAGGTGAATTAGTCTTTTTTGCAATTTCTTTGTAAGATAATTCTTCAAAATATCTTAGTTTAACAAGATTTTGATATTTTTTAGGTAATTTATTTACCAATTGTCTAACTATTGTTATTTTTTCATTCTTAATTGTAATTTCATTAGGATCAAGATTTGTATCTTTTATATCTAATTCAATATTTTGACCTGCTTCATCTTTTAATGATGTATGAATACTAGTAGTATACAATTTTTTTTTTCTAATAAAATCAATAGTGTTATTTGTTGCTATTCTAAATAACCAAGTTGAAAAAGTAAATTCTTTTTTGAATTTATGAAGATTTTTGAAAGCTTTAGAGAATGCTTCAATTGTTAAATCTTCTGCGTCATCTTTATTTTTTATCATTTTTAAAATTGTAAAATATATTGAATTCTTATAACTTTTCATTATTTCTGAATAAGCTTTCTGATCATTTTCATTGATAGCTAAATCAATCAATCTAAAATCATTCAGTGCTTTTTTTGAGAATTTTTTTTTATAGTCCATTTAAGAATTTAATATTGAACAATAATTAATATTTAATGAAATTTTTTAAGTTATTACATCAATCTAGCAAATGTAATGCTAGAGTAGGACAAATTAAAACAAGTAGGGGATTGATTCAAACACCCGTTTTTATGCCAGTTGGAACTTTAGGGACGGTTAAAGCTGTAAGTCAAAAAGATTTAAAACAAAACATTGGTGCTGAAATTATTTTATCAAACACTTATCATCTTTATTTAAGACCTGGAACAGATATCATTAAATCTTCAAAAGGAATTCATAATTATATTAATTGGCAAAGACCTATTTTAACTGATTCAGGTGGTTATCAAATCTATTCTTTATCATCAAAAAGAGATATTTCTGAGAAAGGAGTTAGATTTAAATCTCATATAGATGGTTCTATACATGAATTTACACCTGAAAATATAATAGATATTCAAAATATAATTGGTTCTGATATAAATATGGTTCTTGATGAGTGCGTTCCGTATTCAACTCATTATTCATATGCAAAAGAATCTTTAAAATTAACCCATTCTTGGCTAGATAGATCTATAATTCATCATAATAAAATCAAAGATTCGTATGGTCATAAACAATTTTTATTTCCTATTGTTCAGGGTGCATTTTTTGATGATTTGAGAAAAAAATCTGCTGAATATGTTTCAAATTGCAATTTACCTGGTAATGCGATAGGTGGTTTGTCAGTAGGGGAACCAAATCAAAAAATGTATCATTTTACAGATCTAGTTTGTCAAATACTACCCAAGGATAAACCTAGATATTTAATGGGTGTAGGTACTCCTGAAAACATTCTTGAGTGTATATCGTTGGGATGTGATATGTTTGATTGTGTAATTCCTACAAGAAATGGAAGAAATGGGATGTTATTTACTACAAATGGTATTATAAATATAAAAAACGCAAAATGGAAAAAAGATTTTACACCAATTGATAATAAACTAAGTGGACATTTTAGTAATGATTATTCAAAAGCATACTTGAGACATCTAATTATTAATAAAGAAATATTAGGATCCCAAATAGCAACTATGCACAATCTAAAATTCTATTCTTGGTTAATAAGAGAATCTAGAAAAAAAATTATTGATGGAAATTTTACATTATGGAAAAATAAAATGGTTAAAAAAATAACTCAAAGATTATAAATTGAAAAAAATTGATTGGTACATATTAAAGAAGTTTTTATCTACATTTTTTTATGTTGTAATAATTTTATGTTTTGTAATTGTTGTAATTGATTATGCAGAGAAAAATGATAAGTTTATTAAGCATAATCTCAATTTTGAAGAAATTAAAAAATATTATTTTTCTTTTATACCATTTATAGCGAGTTTAATTACACCTATAACAGCTTTTGTAGCCACTGTTTATGTTACTGCTAACTTATCAATTAGGTCTGAAATCATTGCTCTTCTTTCATCAGGATTTAGTTTAAAAAGAATAATGCTTCCATTTATTTATGGAGGAACAATAATTGCCATAATGAGTTTTATATTAAATGGTTGGATTTTACCTAAAGCTAATAAAACTAGAGTTGATTTTGAAGTATCATATATAAAAAACCCATATTATTTTTCTGAAAATAATGTTCATTTTAAAATTTCAGATGAAACGTATTTGTATTTGGAAAGGTATGATAATAATTTGGAAGTTGGTAATAATGTTTCAATTGAAAAATTTCAAAATAATTCCTTGAAGGAAAGGTTAATCGGTAGACAATTAGTATGGGATTCAGAAGATAAAATTTGGAATATAAAATCTTGGCAACTAAGAATACTTAATGATGATGGGAATGAGAAAGTCAGTTCTGGATTTCAGCTAGATACAGCTCTATTAATCAATCCTAGTGATTTTGACAACAATTATAAACTTAATGAGACACTTACATTAACTGAGTTAAATAAACATATTAATTTACTAAAACAAAGAGGGTCTGATTCAGTAGTATTGTATGAAATAGAAAAGTATATTAGGTATACTCAGCCATTTACTATCTTAATTTTAATACTAATAGGTGTAATAGTTGCTTCAAGAAAATCAAGACAAGGAACTGGAATTTTGATTACACTTGGATTCCTTTTTGCATTTACTTTTATTATATTTTTTGTGATGTCTAGAGCTTTTGCAGAAAATGGTTCATTGAATCCTCTTTTAGCAATTTGGTTACCAAATATTTTATTTATTTTAATTGGAATTATAATGTATAGAATAATACCAAGATGACTTAATAAGATTTAATATTGATTTTATTATTAAATATATCAATAACACCTTCAGCATTAGCGGATCTTAAAAGCTTTTCCAATTCTTGAGTTTCTTGATATCGTATCATTAGAGCTATATCTAATATATTTGATAATTCATCAACAGCATCTTCTTTTGACAAACCCTCATTTTTAATTTTATTTTTATAAAACTTTGGTGTAATAATTTTTTTTAGCGCAAAATAAATTGGTTGCTTCTCAATTTTTACAACTGCTGAAATTCTTGTTGGAGTAGGAGGATCGATCCATTTATATGCTAAATCGATTAACTTAACTTTTCTAGAAATTTTAGTTCCTAAATAATGATTTTTAATGAATGCTTCTTCTTCTAAAACAGCCTCATCAAGAGCTGATGAAGAAAATTCAAATTCTATTTTCTCTTGCGAGAACAGATTGATGCTTAGAAGTAAATAAAATAATAATAAAAATTTTTTATACATTTTCTATCAAATTTTAAAATTAAATATTACTGATATATTAACGATTATTACAATTTTAAGATACAATTAAGCTACAAATTTATAATATTTTTTAAAAAATCATAAGAATTATAATTTTAATGATAAATTTTCAATGTTTTTTATTGAATCTAATTTTCCATTTATTAGATAGCTAAGTAAAGCTCCACCACCTGAAGAAATGAATGAGATATTTTTTTTTAATTGTTTTTTAGTTACAACTGCTACTGAATCACCTCCTCCAATTAAACTTATTGAGCCATTTTTTGTAGAGTTAGATATTGAATTTGCAATATTATTAGTTCCAACTGAATATTGATCAATTTCATAAATTCCCATTGGTCCATTCCATAATATTTTTTTTGATTGTATTATAATTTCATCAAATTTTTTAATTGATTTTGGTCCAATATCAACATTTATCCATTCTTTTCTAATTTTTCCAGAGTTAAAAATTTTAGTTTGCGAATTATTTTTAATGGATTTTGACACTAAAAAATCAATAGGTAGATGTATTTTTACATTCATTTTAACACTTTTATCTAAAAGTTTTTTAACTAATTCTATTTTGTTTGATTCATATATTGACTTTCCAATTTTTCCATTTATAGCTTTAATGAATGTATTGCTCATAGCACCTCCAATAATTATATTATCTACATAACTCATTAACTTTTGTATAAGAAGAATTTTATCAGAAACTTTTGAACCACCTAATATTGCTGTAAATGGTTTTGATTTTTTATGCAAAATATTGTTAATATTTTTTATTTCATTTTCAATTAAATACCCAATACACTTTTGTTTGAAAAAATTAGAAATTATTGCATTGGAAGAGTGAATTCTATGAGATGTGCCAAATGCATCATTTACATACACATCTCCTAAGGTTGATAATTTTTTTGCAAATTCAGTATTGCCTAATTCCTCTTCTTTATAAAACCTTAGATTTTCTAAAAGGATAATTTCTCCATTTTTAAGTTTTTTACATTTTTCAACTGTATTTTCAGAGATACAATCCTCACAAAATAAAACGCTTTTATTAAGTAATTTTTCTAGAGATGAAATTATATTTTTTAAGGATAATTTGGGAGTATTTATACCATTAGGTCTTCCCATATGACTCATAAGAATGCAAGAACCTCCATCTTTTAGAATTTTATTAATAGTTGGTAAAGATGATGAAATTCTACTTTCATCTACAACTTCTAAATTAGAATCTATAGGTACATTATAATCAACTCTTATTAAAGCTTTTTTTTCACTGAAATTAATTTGATCTATTGTTTTAAATTTCATTTTTTTTAGATGCTTTAATTATCCT